>SAMEA104315439__coassemble_8041_pt1 | contig 2625 bp, 3 predicted proteins | sample SAMEA104315439__metabat2_low_PE_004 | metagenome-assembled genome bin SAMEA104315439 (sample SAMEA104315439) | gut metagenome | biome: Monkey gut; feature: monkey-associated habitat; material: faeces | place: China | collected 2013 | reverse complement strand
GATGTTTTTGGGGATGATAGGTGCAAAAATACAATAAATTATTGAATCATGTTCACAATAGGATATTTTTTTGAAAAATTATAAATAACTGAAGTTTCGCAAGTGAATATACATCAACTTGCGAAACTTCAGTAATATAACAATATATTTGGGAGATTTTATTTGTGCTCCACTTGTATGTTCTTTTGATATGTTTATCCTTTGAGCTTTATGGTAAGTTTCTCAAGCATATCCTTTGTCATGGTGTCGAGGTCGTAGGTCGGACACCAGTCCCATTCATTTCGAGCGCAAGAGTCATCCATGCGGTCGGGCCAGCTCTCTGCGATGCTCTGTTTCAACGGATCTACATCGTAAACCATTTCAAACTCTGGCTTGTACTTCTTGATTGCAGCAAAGACGGTCTCTGGTCCAAAGCTGAGCGAAGCGATGTTGAACGCGTTGCGGTGAACAAGGCGTGTGGGGTCAGCCTCCATAATGTCGATGGCAGCCTTCAATGCATCTGGCATGTAGATCATGTCCATGGGTGTGCCCTCCTTAATCGGACAGACAAACTTCTCGCCACGAACGGCTGAGTAGTAGATGTCAACAGCGTAGTCTGTAGTGCCGCCGCCTGGAGGTGTCATGTACGAGATAACACCGGGAAAGCGCACAGCACGAGTATCTACACCATACTTGTTGAAGTAGTAATCGCTGAGAAGCTCTGTTGTTACCTTTGATACGCCGTAGATGGTGCGCGGACGCTGGATGGTGTCCTGTGGTGTGAGCATCTTTGGCGTGCTCAAACCAAACGAACCGATTGAACTCGGAGTGAATACAGCGCAACCGCACTCGCGAGCTACTTCGAGGATGTTCCATAGGCCGTCAATACCGATTTTCCATGCCAGGCGTGGCTTCGACTCTGCAACAACAGACAGTAATGCTGCGAGGTTGTAGATGGTGTCGATGTTGTACTTTTTCACTACATCGGCAATCATCTGAGGATTTGTTACATCGCATTCTGCCATTGGTCCTGCCTCTGCAAGTTCCCCTTTAGGCTCCGCGCCTTTAATGTAACCAGCTACAACATTTGCGTTTCCGTAAATGCTTCTTAACTTCCTTGTAAGCTCTGAGCCAATCTGGCCTGTTGAGCCTATAACCAAGATAATGTTCATAGTATTATGTATTTTTAGCGTTTATGGGTACAAAGGAAAGCATTTTTTTCCAAATAGCAATACAAAACCGCTCATTTTTTTCGTTCTATTGAAAAAAACTACGAAAACCTTTTTTAGTTTGAAAAAAAATGAGTTATTTTGCATTTCAATAACTAAAACTTTTAAATAATCCTATTATGTACGGAAAAGTAAAAGAACATCTCGCAAGCGCTTTGGAGAATCTGAAGCAAGCAGGCCTCTATAAAGAGGAGCGTATCATTGAAAGCCCACAGCAAGCAGCTATTCAGGTAAAGGGCAAGGAAGTGCTCAACTTCTGTGCAAACAACTATCTTGGTTTGGCTAATAACCCACGCCTCATTGAGGGTGCAAAGAAAATGATGGATCGCCGTGGTTTCGGTATGTCGTCGGTAAGATTCATTTGTGGTACACAGGATATCCATAAGGAACTTGAGGCAGCCATCTCAGAGTATTTCCAAACAGAAGATACTATCTTATATGCAGCATGCTTCGATGCCAATGGTGGTTTGTTTGGCTCGTTCCTCTCTGAGGAGGATGCTATCATCTCTGACGCACTCAACCACGCTTCTATCATCGATGGTGTGCGTTTGTGTAAGGCAAAGCGCTACCGCTATGCTAATGCAAACATGGAGGAATTGGAGAAGTGCTTGCAGGATGCCCAGGCTCAGCGCTTCCGTATCATTTGCACCGATGGTGTGTTCTCTATGGACGGCAATGTGGCACCTATTGATAAAATCTGTGACTTGGCAGAGAAATATGATGCTCTTGTCATGGTTGACGAGTCTCACTCTGCAGGTGTTGTGGGTGCAACGGGTCATGGTGTGAGTGAGCTTTGCAAAACATACGGTCGTGTAGATATCTATACCGGCACTTTGGGCAAGGCCTTCGGTGGTGCTCTCGGTGGATTCACTACTGGTCGTAAGGAGATTATCGACATGCTGCGCCAGAGCAGTCGTCCGTATCTCTTCTCCAATTCGTTGGCTCCATCAATCATCGGTGCAAGTCTTGAGGTGTTTAAGATGCTGAAAGAGGATAACGCTATTCACGATCGCCTCGTAGAGAATGTAAACTACTTCCGCGACAAGATGCTCGCTGCCGGCTTTGACATCAAACCTACTCAGAGCGCTATCTGTGCTGTAATGCTCTACGATGCTCCGCTGTCTCAGCGCTATGCAAACCGCCTGCTTGAGGAAGGCATCTATGTTACGGGATTCTATTACCCCGTAGTTCCGAAAGGTGAGGCTCGCATCCGCGTTCAGCTCTCTGCCGGTCATACACGTGAGCAACTTGACAAGGCTATTGCTGCATTTATCAAGGTGGGCAAGGAACTTGGTGTGCTGAAATAGTATTACATCATTGACTGAGCCCACTTTGAAAAAGGGCTCAGTCAATGATGTAATATGAAACAAACTGCAAATCTGAAACAAACTGCAAATCTGAAACAAACTGCAAATCT
>SAMEA104315439__coassemble_7204_pt1 | contig 2785 bp, 3 predicted proteins | sample SAMEA104315439__metabat2_low_PE_004 | metagenome-assembled genome bin SAMEA104315439 (sample SAMEA104315439) | gut metagenome | biome: Monkey gut; feature: monkey-associated habitat; material: faeces | place: China | collected 2013 | reverse complement strand
TTTGTTTTTCTAATATAGTAATTGTGCCTACAAAGGTAGTGCAAACCGAGAGAAATACAAAAGAAAAACACTTTTTTCTTTTGCATTTCCGAGGTGCCGCCTACCTTGGGTCTTTCAGACCAGAGTAGTGCAAACCGAGAGAAATACAAAAGAAAAACACTTTTTTCTTTTGCATTTCCGAGGTGCCGCCTACCTGTGTCCTCATGTTCTCTTACGATTTTCTGTATCGTTACACAATATATCGTAAGAAAAGTCGTTATATTCTATGTGAAACGTTTACCGCTGATATGGATATTCTTGTTGGCATCACTGCGAGTGTTGGCACAGCAGGATGTGTCTTTTGCACATTATTGGGCAATGGAACCATCATTCAATCCTGCCGCCGTTGGCAAGGAGTCCAAGATCAATATAACGGGAGCCTATCAGTTGAGCATGGCAGGCTATGAACAGCATCCGCGTACGATGAATCTGGCAGCCGACATGCCTTTCCGACTGCTCAATATGACCCATGGCGTGGGCATACAGTTGTTGAACGATGAGATAGGACTCTTCACCCATAAGCGCATGGCGTTGCAGTATGCGTTGCAGTGCCGCTTGTTTGGAGGTCATCTGCGCTTCGGTTTGCAGGCAGGAGTATTGAACGAGGGATTCAAAGGCTCCGAACTCGATGTAGAAAATAGTAGCGATCCCGCGCTGCCCACCACCGATGTCAATGGTACAGCCTTCGATTTTAGTGGCGGACTCTATTATCTTCACCGCAACTGGTATGTTGGTGTCTCTGTTTTACACGCCACAGCCCCAGCTGTAGAGATGGGTGATCGCAGCTTGTTACAGGTCGATCGCATCTATTACCTTACTGCAGGCTACACTTTCCGATTGCGCAATCCCCATCTGGCGATATTGCCCAGCGTGCTCGCCTATACCGATGGCACCTCGCAGCGAGCTGATTTTACCGCTCGTTTGCGCTACACCAACGATGAAAAGATGCTCTATGGTGGAGTGGGCTATAGTCCCACCAACTCGGTAACAGCCATGATTGGCGGAAATTTCCACGGCGTACACATCGGTTACAGCTATGAGATGTACACCACAGGAACAGGCATCGGCAATGGCAGCCACGAACTCTTCGTGGGCTATCAAACCAATATTGACATCGGATCTCGCCGCCGCAACCGCCATCAGAGTGTGCGCATCCTGTAACAGACAATAGACATATAACAACAGACCATAATAGACAAAAAACGATATGAATACACTACGACACATACCACACGTCAGACACACCATCCGCTGGTATCATCCCGCGTTGCTTCTACTCTTCGCAATGCTCGCTGCCAGTTGTCTGGGATCCAAAATCAGTTCGTCTCAAGGTGGCGAAGTGACGGGCCATAGTGGTCGCACCTTTGCCGAACCGACCCCTTACGGCATGACCCTTGTGAAGCGAGGCCATGTCAAAATGGGTATTGAGCAACAAGATTCGCTGTGGGGCAGACGCACTCCAGTGCGCGACATCTCGGTGGAGAGTTTCTGGATGGACGAGCGCGAGGTGACCAATTCTATGTATCGCCAGTTTGTCAGCTACGTCCGCGACTCTATTATCCGCGAGCGTTTAGCCGATCCGAACTATGGTGGCGATGAGACCTATAAGATAGAAGAAGACCGTTACGGCAATCCTGTCACTCCCCATCTCAATTGGAAAAAACCGTTGCCACGTCGTCCTAACGAGGACGAACAGCGTGCTTTCGAAAGCCTATACACCACCAATCCAGTGACGGGTGAGAAACTTATCGATTGGCGCCAACTCAATTATCGGTATGAAATATATGACTATACCGAAGCAGCCAAGCGCAAATACCGCACCAACCCGCAAGAACGCGTGTTGAATACCGATTATCGTCCCAATCCCAATGAGCGCATCTGGATATCCAAAGATACGGCATATATCGACGATGAAGGTCGCATTGTGCGAGAAACCATCAACCGCGAATACACCGGTCCGTGGGATTTCCTCAATACCTATATTGTTAATGTCTATCCCGACACCACCTGTTGGGTCAACGATTTTCCCAATGCCGCCAATGAGAACTATATGCGGTTCTACTATTCGAGTGCCGCCTATAATGACTATCCTGTCGTTGGTGTCACTTGGGAACAGGCCAATGCCTTCTGTGCATGGCGCACTGCCCATCTGTTGCGTGGCCTTGGCGAGGCAGCACGCTATGTGCAGCGCTATCGTCTGCCTACCGAAGCCGAGTGGGAGTATGCTGCACGCGGTAAAAACCAGAATGAATTTCCATGGGACAATAAGGAAATGGCATCCGGTAACGGTTGCTATTATGCCAACTTCAAGCCCGACAACGGTAATTACACCAAAGACGGTAACCTCATTACCAGTCGCACAGGCATCTATAATGCCAATTCCAACGGACTTTACGATATGGCAGGCAACGTAGCCGAATGGACCAGCACCATCTATACCGAGGCAGGTGTTGAACAAATGAACGATATCAACCCCGACCTTCGCTACAATGCAGCACCCGAAGATCCCTACCGCATGAAGAAAAAGACCGTGAAAGGCGGATCTTGGAAAGACCCCGAATCGATGGTACGTTCCGCCTGGCGCACCTTTGAGTATCAGAATCAGCCACGCAGTTACATCGGTTTCCGCTGTGTGCGCAGTATGGCTAATACCAATAGCGGTAAAGTGAAAAACAAAAAATAAGCATATTCATCCTCAAAAACGAAACACCATGACAGAATATAGCAAGTTGAATATCATCTATAA
>SAMEA104315439__coassemble_5579_pt1 | contig 3223 bp, 2 predicted proteins | sample SAMEA104315439__metabat2_low_PE_004 | metagenome-assembled genome bin SAMEA104315439 (sample SAMEA104315439) | gut metagenome | biome: Monkey gut; feature: monkey-associated habitat; material: faeces | place: China | collected 2013 | reverse complement strand
TGATTACATACGATGCGCAGTCGTCGAGGATGCGTATGATGCTACCGTTTGCCATAGGCTTTCTTGCTAAATCGCGCATGCGCTTGCCCGTACCCTTACAATAGAAATAGGTGTTTTTAAGTTCAGGGAGCGTCACTCCAATGGGTATTACATCGCTGATGGGAGGCATCTGCCTGATTTCGTCATCAACGAGTTCTGTGACATTGACGGTGATGTTTCCACCGTTGCGCTCTGCCCATCCGTTTTGCCAGAGGTATCCTGCCACTTCTGCAATCTTCTCAATTTCCTGTGTCAGTGCAGGACGTTGTTCCAATATACTTTTCATTTTGTTTGTAGATTTGTAGTTTGAATGGTGCAAAGGTAGTCATTTTTCTGATATTTAACGCTATTTGTTCATGATATTCCATATATTTTCAGTAATTTTGCGTTTCGAAGAAACCAAATACAAAACGACGATGAATAAGAAGGAATTACCTGTATTGCTGCTCACGGGTTATCTGGGCAGCGGAAAAACCACCTTGTTGAACCGCATCTTGACCAATAAGAAAGGCATCAAGTTTGCTGTTGTGGTCAACGATATTGGTGAGGTGAACATCGATGCCAACCTCATTCAGCAGGGCGGTGTGGTCAATCAGAAGGACGACAGCCTTGTGGCTTTGCAGAATGGCTGCATCTGTTGTACGCTAAAGATGGATCTCGTGGAACAGTTGAAAGACATTGCTGCCATGCAACGCTTCGACTATATTGTGATAGAGGCGAGTGGTATTTGCGAGCCTGCACCTATCGCACAGACCATCTGCTCCATCCCCACCTTGGGTCCGGAATATACGAAAGACGCGATACTGCGCCTTGACAGCATTGTTACCGTGGTCGATGCATTGCGTATGCGCGATGAGTTTGGCAGCGGTGAGGCGCTGACCAGCCAGAATATTGGTGAGGAGGACATTGAAAACCTGGTTATCCAGCAGATAGAATTCTGCAACACCATTCTGCTCAACAAGGCTTCTGAGGTGTCGGCAGAAGAGTTGGAGAAGATCAAACAAATCATCCGTGCACTGCAACCCAAGGCAGAGATTATCCCTTGCGACTATGGTGACGTGGATTTGGATAAACTGGTGAACACCCATGGTTTTGACTTTGATGCCGTAGCTACGTCGGCTGCGTGGATTGACGAGATAGAACATCACCATGAAGATGATGATGATGACGATGATGATGACGACGAAGAGCATCACCACCACCATCACGACGACGATGATGACGATGAAGAAGAGCATCACCACCACCATCATCACGACGACGATGACGACGATGAGGGTCACACCTGTCATCACCACCACCATCATCACCACCACCACGACCATGAAGGCGGCGAAGTGGAAGAGTATGGCATTGGCAGTTTTGTGTATTATGCCCGCAAGCCTTTCGACATCAACTATTTCGATAATTTTGTTGCGCGGCAGTGGCCCAAGGGCGTTATCCGCTGCAAAGGCATCTGCTGGTTTGTCGATGAGCCCGACCGCTGTTATGTGTTTGAGCAGGCAGGCCGCCAGATGGGACTTCAGGGAGCCGGTCAATGGTATGCTACCATGCCCGAAGACGAGTTGCGCGACATGATGGCGATGAATGAAGACTTGCGTCGCGACTGGAATCCGATGTATGGCGACCGCATGCAGAAACTGGTGTTTATCGGTCAACACATGGATCGCAAAGCCATTACCGATGCGCTCGATTTCTGCTTGAGCGATAAGGTGACGTGGTAATTCCACGTGAGAAGACTTACAAGTCGGAGATCGGTTAGTGTGCCGCTCTCCGATTTTTTTGTTTTGAATTAAAAAAAACAGTCTTGTTTTTATAGATTTCTTAGATTATTTCATATATTTGCAAAGTAATTGCCCAACAGAGTCATTGGCAACTAAAAATACTACTATCCTGCATGTCAGATAAGAATATTATATATAAGGTGTATCGTTTCTATCGAGATGGATTTCGCAGCATGACCATAGGTCGCACGCTGTGGACCATTATCATCATCAAACTCATTGTGATATTCGTCGTGTTGAAATTGTTTTTCTTCCCGGATGTGGTGGGCAGACAAGCCAAAAACGGCGACCGCGCCACATTTGTGGCAGGCGAACTGACGCGCCGGTAGGTATCTGTGCTGACAATACAGCCTGACAGTGAAGCAAGCAAATAGAAAGAATAATCAATAATAAAAAATCCTAAAGCTTATGAATCATCTTCTGACAATCGACCCCGCACTCATTGATTGGTCGCGTGCCCAGTTTGCTCTGACAGCCATTTACCACTGGTTGTTTGTGCCGCTAACACTGGGCTTGGCTGTAGTGATGGGCATTATGGAAACCATCTATTATCGTACGGGAAAACCATTTTGGCGCGAACTGTCGCAATTTTGGCAGCGTTTGTTTGGTGTCAATTTTGCCATGGGCGTAGCCACAGGCATCATACTTGAGTTTGAGTTTGGCACCAACTGGAGCAATTATTCCTGGTTTGTAGGCGACATATTCGGTGCTCCGCTTGCCATAGAGGGTATTGTAGCCTTCTTCATGGAGAGTACGTTTGTGGCAGTGATGTTCTTTGGATGGGACAAAGTGTCGCGCGGATTCCATCTTGCATCCACATGGCTTACCGGTATCGGTGCTACGATATCTGCATGGTGGATACTTGTGGCAAACTCATGGATGCAGTATCCTGTGGGTTGCGAGTTCAATCCCGATACTGTGCGCAACGAGATGACGAGTTTCATGGAGGTGGCACTGTCGCCGATGGCTGTTGATAAATTCTTCCACACCGTCACTTCCACATGGATTGTGGGTGCTGTGTTTGTTTGTGCCGTGAGTTGCTGGTATCTGTTGCGTGGCAGAGAGAAGGAACTTGCACGTCAAAGCATCAAGGTGGCAAGCATTGTGGGACTGGTGGCTTCGCTGGCTACCATACATACAGGCGATGGTTCTGCGGTAATGGTGGCAGAGAAACAACCCATGAAACTTGCTGCTATGGAGGCACTCTACGATGGTGGTGAGGGTGTCGGACTGACCGTGGTCGGTGCGCTCAATCCCTTTGCCCAACCCGATTATGCCCAGGGAGGCGAGATGCCTTTGCGCATAGCTGTGCCTTACGGACTTTCTATCCTTGCCACTCATTCCACCGACGGATATGTGCCAGGAGTGAACGATCTGCTCAACGGCTATACGCGCAAGGA
>SAMEA104315439__coassemble_3655_pt1 | contig 4115 bp, 2 predicted proteins | sample SAMEA104315439__metabat2_low_PE_004 | metagenome-assembled genome bin SAMEA104315439 (sample SAMEA104315439) | gut metagenome | biome: Monkey gut; feature: monkey-associated habitat; material: faeces | place: China | collected 2013 | reverse complement strand
ATGAACGTGCGTAACTGTTAATTATATATAATTTTGTGTTGCACCAACTTTCAGTTGGAGAAAAATTCCGTAATTTTGCATAATATATAACCATGTGGCTCATAGCCATGTGGCATCGGTAGGCAAAGGCTTCAACCTGTGCAAGGCCATACAACGGGGAATTTGCCCATTGAACCGATGGCAAGTTATAAGACAACGATGAAGAATATATAATAACAAAACATAACCAATGCCTCCATCCGCCACTATGTGGCAGATGGGGGATAAACTTTGTAGAAAAGACAATGATGACAGCGAACGAAATCAGAGAGTCGTACAAGAAATTCTTCGAACAGCACGGACATACCATCGTGCCATCGGCTCCGATGGTCATCAAGGATGACCCCACACTGATGTTCACCAATGCCGGAATGAACCAGTGGAAAGACATTATCCTGGGCACAAGAGAGCCCGAACCACGCCGCCGTGCCGATACTCAGAAGTGTCTGCGCGTCAGCGGAAAGCATAACGACCTTGAGGAAGTGGGTCACGACACCTACCACCACACCATGTTTGAAATGCTTGGCAACTGGTCGTTTGGCGACTATTTCAAAGAAGGCGCCATCGATATGGCATGGGAATACCTTGTCAGTGTGCTCAAACTGAATCCAGAAGACCTCTACGTGACCGTGTTTGAAGGTTCACCTGAGGAGAATATCCCACGCGACGAAGAAGCAGCAAAATACTGGGCGAAGCACGTGCCAGAAGACCATATCATCAATGGTAATAAGCACGACAACTTCTGGGAGATGGGCGATACGGGACCATGTGGTCCATGCTCGGAAATCCACGTTGACTCGCGCACTCCAGAACAGAAAGCTGCCAGCGGAAAAACTGGTCGCGAACTGGTCAATCAGGACGATCCACAGGTGATTGAAATATGGAACCTCGTGTTCATGCAGTTCAACCGCAAGGCTGACGGTTCACTCGAAAAGCTCTCCATGAACGTGATCGATACGGGTATGGGCTTTGAGCGACTGGTGCGCATGATGCAGGGCAAGCACTCTAACTACGATACCGACGTGTTCCAGCCCATCATCAAGGCTGAGCAAGACCTGACAGGACTGAAATATTTCACCTTTGAGGAAGAGACTGCCAACCCCATCAGCAAGGAGCAGAACGAGATCAACATCGCCATGCGCGTCTGTGCAGACCATCTGCGCGCCGTGGCATTCTCTATTGCCGACGGTCAACTGCCCTCCAATGCAAAGGCTGGATATGTCATCCGCCGCATCCTGCGCCGTGCCGTACGCTATGCTTACACCTTCCTCGGACAGAAAGAGGGATTCATCTACAAGCTCGTGCCTACACTGGTGCACGAAATGGGTGACGCTTTCCCCGAACTGAAAGCCCAGCAACAACTCATCACCAAGGTGATCAAGGAGGAGGAAGACTCTTTCCTGCGCACACTGGAAAAGGGCATCTCGATGATTGGCGATGCTATGGAGAAACTCAAGGCTGAGGGTAAAAACCAATTGGATGGCGTTCAGGCATTCCGACTGTTCGACACCTACGGATTCCCACTCGACCTCACCGAACTGATTTGCCGCGAAAACGGATTCTCGGTGGATGAGGAACAGTTTAACGCTGAAATGCAGAAACAGAAAGATCGCGCACGCAACGCTGCCGCTGTGGAAAACTCCGACTGGACAGAACTCATGGCTGGCGAACAGCAGTTTGTGGGCTACGACTATACCGAATACAACTGTCATATCCTGCGCTACCGTAAGGTGACACAGAAGAAGAACGAATTCTATGAACTCGTGCTCGACCATACTCCTTTCTACGGAGAGATGGGTGGACAGGTAGGTGACTGCGGTGTACTCGTCAACGAGGCTGAAACCATCGAAATCATCGATACCAAGCGCGAAAACAACCAGAGCATCCATATCGTGAAGCAGTTGCCTAAGGATCCCACTGCCGAATTTATGGCTTGTGTAGATACCGACAAACGCGACGCTTCTGCTGCCAACCATACGGCAACCCACTTGCTCGACTATGCCCTCCGCCAGGTATTGGGCGACCATGTAGAGCAGAAGGGATCGTATGTCAGCGCCGATACCCTGCGCTTCGACTTCTCTCACTTCCAGAAAGTGACCGATGAAGAACTGCGTCAGGTGGAGCGTATCGTCAACGACATGATTCGTCAGGACATCCATATCGATGAGCATCGCGACGTTCCGTTTGAGGAAGCCAAGCAACTGGGTGCCATCGCCCTCTTCGGCGAGAAGTATGGCGACAAGGTTCGCGTAGTGCGCTTCGGTCCTTCATGCGAGTTCTGCGGTGGTATCCACGCCACTTCTACAGGTCGCATCGGCTTCTTCAAGATACTGACCGAGAGCAGCGTGGCTGCCGGCATCCGTCGTATCGAAGCTAAGACTGGCAAGGACTGCGAGGAAATGCTCTATCAGTTGGAAGACACACTGAAGGCTGTACGTGCATTCTTCAACAATGCAAAGGATCTGCAGGGTGTCATCAAGAAGTATATTGATGAGCACGACACCATGAAGAAGGACATCGAGCAGTTTAAGGCACAAGCCGTAGAGCGCACCAAAGACAAACTCGTGGAGAAGGCTCAGGTGGTCAACGGAGTGACGCTCATCAAGGCTGTTTTGCCTCTCGACGCTCAGTCTGCCAAAGACTTGGTATTCAAAATCCGTGAAGCCGTTCCCTCACATCTGCTTTGTGTCATAGGTACCATCAGTGCCGACAAACCCATGCTGAGCATCATGATGAGCGACGATATGGTGAAGGAGCAAGGTCTCCACGCTGGACAGATGATTCGCGAAGCTGCCAAACTCATACAGGGTGGCGGTGGCGGTCAGCCTCACTTCGCTTCTGCCGGTGGTAAGAATACCGACGGTCTGAATGCTGCTATCGACAAGGTTGTGGAATTGGCAAAACTCTAACTGTCTGTTTCCAGCCACATCATAAAGCGACGCGTCGCGAGTAGTTGACTCACGGCGCGTCGCTCGTTGTTATATCCCATGTATTGCACGAATGAAGTGCACAAATCAATAATCACAGACTGTAAATCAGCAATAAAAATCTGATTTCCGTGTGATATAAAGTTACCGGAGCGCCTCCAGATAACTGGCGAGTCGTTCTGTCACAACAGTAGCAAGCGCCACTTTACCATCTTGATCTATCACGACAATAGAAGGAATCCACTTCACACCATAAGCCTTAGAGATATCGGTATCATGAAACTTCTTCAACTCCGACACCTGAGGATACGTAATGCCGTATTTCTCGCACGCTGCACGCCATGCCTCAACATTGGTATCCATCGACACACCGACAAAAGCAACACCCTTGTCGCTATATTTCTTATAGAGTTCTACAACGGCAGGAGCTTCCTTTCGGCAGTCGGGACACCATGATGCCCAGAAGTCGAGCACTACCACACGACCCTTCAGTTCCGACAAGGTGAAGGGTTTCCCATCGATGGTCTGCATCGTGAAATCGGGTGCCACACTACCCACCTTCACCAATTCTGTGGCATACTTGGCATCGAGGTCTCCCTCTTCTGCCTGTTGTGCTTGCACCGAAGCGGTCATCATCATCATCACCGCCAATAATAATTGTTTCATTGTCTTCATAGCTTTATCTATCATATTTATAATATTGTGTTCACTGATCACTATACGCCACCGAATACACATAGCGCTGGTCGGCGCTAACCACGGTATCTACCCTGCCCGCACCATCGAGCACAGACTTCATATCACTGCGGATGCCTTCGCCCGAACGCTTCTGCACCGCCTCTTTCATCGTCCACAGGCGCACAAACTCCAGTTCCGGATTGGCTGATTGTCCGATCTGCAGCATCTCGTCATCACTCATGGTGTGGCGCACCAATGCCTCACGATAGCCGCGCATCGACTCGATATCGACGCCCACAGGATGGGAATCGATCACACAGATGGCTGCCTCACGACAATGACTCATATTGAAACAGATGTCTGGATGCCCCACGATAAACGGTTTGCCGTGTTCGCCATAAGAGAACACGGGCGGCTCCATGATGCCAAACTCCCGTTGCAGTCCCTCGCACAACAGCAGATAGGCTGCCA
>SAMEA104315439__coassemble_3491_pt1 | contig 4208 bp, 3 predicted proteins | sample SAMEA104315439__metabat2_low_PE_004 | metagenome-assembled genome bin SAMEA104315439 (sample SAMEA104315439) | gut metagenome | biome: Monkey gut; feature: monkey-associated habitat; material: faeces | place: China | collected 2013 | reverse complement strand
ATACACTCATGGCAGAACGTGGTTTCCCTTTGCAGGACCTCTCACAGACCATCAAAAGTATAGAACGCATCAATCAAGAGAACAGTGTGATGCGTACCAAGACCTCAGGTGCTGGTTTGGCAGAGAGTCCTGTTGATCGTTTGCGTCGCACGGCTCGTGCCGACATTATCTTAGAAGTAGATTGGGGAGTGAATGTCAATGGGCCGAAACGTTCCATTACCTACAATCTCCGCGGACTCGATGCCTATAGTAACAAGCAGGTTGCTGGTGCAGAAGGAACTGGAGCACCATCATTCTCTGCAGAAGTTCCAGTGCTCATAGAAGAGGCGGTGCAAGACCACATGGACAGTTTCACATCTCTGCTCCGCCAGCACTTCGATGACCTTCTTGCCAAAGGCCGCGAGGTTGTTATCGAATTACAGATTCCAGACAACGGACAAGAACTCGATTTCGAAACAGAGTATGATGGTAAGGAACTCGGCGAACTGATTACCGAATGGATGGCAAACAATACCGTAGAACATCGTTTCAACAAGAGCGATGCCACCGAAAACTATCTGCTCTTCGATCAAGTTCGCATCCCACTCTACCACACCAACGGTATGGCTATGGATGCAGAAGGTTTTGCACGCGAACTACGTAAATATCTGAAAGGAGCCCCACGCAACATATCCACAAAAGTAGTCAACCGTGGACTGGGTCGCTGTCTGCTTATTGTTGGAGAAAAATAAAGTATTACGACTATGAAGAAATATATTGCATCGTTTATCATAGCCTGCACAACGGCACTTTCCGTTCAGGCTCAAGAGTGCAGTCTGCCTATTGGCATTGCATTCCAGTCTGGTGCGTCTGCCCTTCCTGTATCTTACCAACGAGTGGTAGCAGGCAAACTGCGCCAGTTGTTGACAACGAATGGTGTATCGGCAATGGCAGGACTCCATAGTTTTGCATTGGTCCCTGAATATGAAATCATAGGCAAGAGCATCACAGCAGGTCCTCCCCGCCAAACAGTCTGTCAGATACAACTCAACCTAAAGGTGCTCAACGCTGACGATGGTGTTGTATTCTCGGCATATACCACTCAACTCGATGGTGTCGGTCAGAGTGATGCTGCCGCATTCAGCGATGCCGTAAAACGGCTGACGCCACGTCATCAAGGATTGTCAGACTTCATTGCTCAATCTCAAAAAAAGATTGTTGCATACTATGATGCGCAAGCAGACCGTATCATTGCCCGTGCCAAGATGTTGGACCAGACCCGAAAGTATGATGAAGCCATCTACGAGTTGCTCATTATTCCCGAATGTGCAGCAGCCTATGATCGTGCGCTATCATGTGTCAAGGAAGTATGGCAACATCGTATCAACACCGAAGGCGAACGACTATTGACCAAAGCCGTTGCTGTTTGGTCTGGTCGTACAAATAGTGATGCTGCTATCGAAGCCGCCAATCTGTTGGCAGAGATAGATCCCGAATCATCAAGTTATGAGGCTGCTATCAAACTTCTTGAGGAAATCAAAGAGAAGGCTGAACTGAATACACCATGGGATATTGCACTAAAAGTCATGGACGACAACATCGATATGGAGCAACGTCGCCTCGATGCTTCCAAGGAAGTAGCTAAAGCCTACGCAGAGAACATGCCACAGACAGAGACCAAACTTCTATTCTTAGATAAATAAATATCTTTAAGCAGAATTTAACTTATAACTCCCGAAACAATGAATATGAAAAATTTAAACTTCAAGTATTTTTTTGGCATTCTTACCGTATGCATCATGCAAGGAGTTTGCAGTAGTTGTTCAAACGATGACAATGGAACAGCTTCTGTCCAAGCATCACTTGCAGGAATTTGGCAAGGTGACTATGCTCAGTGGGTCATTCAACCTGATGGCACATACGAGGTAATCAACGAATATATTGATATTATACAATTACCAGGAGATAACGGGGAAGAAGGGATATCTGGTGCATATGTCGAATGGGAAGGTAGTGGCAAAATCATCTACAATGGCAATAGTTCTCCTTTAATTATCGAGACTGGAGAAGAAAGCCTTTCCATTGCTGACTATAAAATAGAACGTGACAAAATTACACTAAAGATGCAAGGCGAAACGGTCACTCTTAAAAGAGAGTCTGCTTTTAAAAACGAAGCACCGAAACAACTAAAGAATTGCCGTTTTAACTGCAAAATAGACGACTTCTACAATCTTTATTTCGACGAAACAGGAAAGGTGCACTTCGCAAAATGGTATAAATGGGATGATTTGATAGAACCTATAACATATAATTACACTAAAACAAGTCAGAATACTGCCACTTTGACTTGTAGTTTTGCCAGGAAATATATTTTTAGGGAATATTATGAAATACATAAATACACTTTTACTTATGATCTTGAATTCAGAGGCACTAGAATGGTAAACGGAATAGACAAAGTGTATTTTGGAAGAACTTTAGCAGAAGAAAAAATAGAGTATGAATCGTATGACAATAATGGAAATTTAATTGGTGAAAATTCTTCTACAACACATGTCGGATATGAATATTTTGCTATCGAAAACGAATAGAATCAAACAACAACTCATATTTCAATATATAAAAACAGATATCAATATTACAATAACCTCAAAAAAATTATGATTATGAAGAAAATTATGCTTTCAATTATCGCTTTAGTTTCATCGATATCAATGGTTCAGGCACAGACATACAAAATTGGTGACGTCTATGACAAAGGCGGTGTAAAGGGTGTTGTGTTCTACGTAGATGACAGTGGGGAACACGGTCTGTTAGTAAGTCCTTCCGGTTTTGAGGGCAAATGGTGTAAAAAAGAGCAAGCAAATAACACAATCAATTGTTATGACGAAAAAGACGGTGCCGTAAATATGGAAACCATTGCCACATACATCAAAGACAATGACGCTTCATGGGACGAATTTCCTCTGTTTCAATGGGCTCGTAGTTTAGGAGAAGGTTGGTACATTCCTGCAAGTGATGAGCTCAAGCTCTTAGCCAAAGCCATTAACGGTGGTGAAGAATACAGCGAAAAGAATATCAACAAATTCGCCAAGATCTTAAAAAAGGAAAAAGGCAAAGGATTTATAAACAAGGGGTTTGGACATTCTGATGACTTTATGAATATTTACTCTTCCACTGAAATGCGAGATTCCAAAGGTTTGGTTTTTACGCTCTTTTTCCAAGAGTCATCTGGCAGTAAGTTTGGAACAGCCATGCTGGGCAAATTTGCTAAGCGTAAAGGAAAACTTATTCTTGCTGGTCAATATAAGAATATACTTACTGGCGGTTTGACCATCAAGACTGATTTCGGTCGCGCCGTTCATAAATTCTAAAATAACACGTATGCCTTATCACAGACTTTTCTGTATCGTATTTTTGTGCATGACCCTATTGATGGGTCGTGCACAAAACCTCACAAAAATACAAACGGACGAGAAATGGGGCTTCATGAAGACAGACAGCACCATAGTTGTGCCTTGTATTTACGATGAGGTATATCCGTTTGTCGATAATATTGCCATCGTTCGCAAGGACACATTATGGGGGTTTGTAGATACAAAAGGTATAGAGAAAGACATTCGCTATACCCAAATCAGTACCTTTGGTAACAATGGCATGTACAAAGCTTTGTACAATCAAAAATGGACGTTACTGGACTTACATGGCAATCCTCTGCCCAACAGTCAACAGTATGACATCATATTACCTGTACATAAAGGAGTAGCTATTGTTGTCAACGACAAGAAACGTGGTCTTGTTGATGGAGTTGGAAACGTCATCCTTCGTCCGCAATATGAGGCTTTAGAATGTGGCGAATACATTATATTCAGCAAGCAATCCGACAAACCGGGCAGTTCCATCGGCATGTGCGACTACCAAGGTCGCATGATCTTGCCTGAAGGAATACTTATGTCTGGCTATCCCCCCTCAGACGACATCATTTTAGGAAAAGTCTGGAATAAAGACGGTAAAGGAACCTCGTTTGCCTTTTATAATATCAATACAAAACAAACCACGATACTACCATCGCCGTTTGGCATTGTCTATAATGAATTCAAGAATGGTTATTGCCTTGTCAAAGAGTCTGGAAATCGTTCTTATTTCATTGACAAGACGGGCAAGAAAGTTTCTCCTGACTATGAAATGGTTGGAGCCAGAAGCGAAGGGCACTATGTCGTGAAACTAAA
>SAMEA104315439__coassemble_3088_pt1 | contig 4528 bp, 4 predicted proteins | sample SAMEA104315439__metabat2_low_PE_004 | metagenome-assembled genome bin SAMEA104315439 (sample SAMEA104315439) | gut metagenome | biome: Monkey gut; feature: monkey-associated habitat; material: faeces | place: China | collected 2013 | reverse complement strand
CGATGATCTCTGTAACCAGCCTGAACTAAAGGAGCGCAACATGAAGTATGTGCATGTTGAGGGTCCAGACCATCGTGGTATTGATTGTGCTTTGCTTTATAATCCTGCCATTTTCCAGGTGCGTAATGTGAAGCTTATACCTTATATATATTTATTGCCCCAAGACTCAGCACGTGCTACCCGTGGCTTCCTTGCTGTCAGCGGAACTATGGCTGGCGAGCATGTCACCATTGTAGTCAACCACTTGCCGTCACGTGGTGCCCCCTCGTACTATCGTGAACAGGGAGGCTTGCAGTTGCATGCTGTGAAAGATTCTCTCCTTGCAGATGATCCGAAAGTGAAACTGCTTATCATGGGTGACATGAATGATGATCCACGCGACTCTTCCATGGCTGTAGCTCTTGGTGCTAAACGTGAAATGGCAGAGGTGGAAGCCGATGGCCTCTACAACCCTTGGTGGAAAATACATGATACAGGTACAGGAACACTCTATTACCGTGGCAATTGGAATCTGTTTGATCAGATTCTCTTGTCATCGAGTCTGCTCAACCAGAAGGGGAAAAAGCGTCCCAAGACACTTAAATTACATGATGCACAGATATTCCGTCGCGACTATTTGATTCAGCAAGACGGACCGTTCAAGGGCGCTCCCTTGCGTACCCATGCTGGTGGCCGTTGGCTTAATGGTTACAGCGACCATCTTCCCACCGTCGTGTATTTGGTGAAAAAGACCAAACGATAGAACAACGAATCATACATATAAAGTCTGCATACTATTATGTCTAAAGAAAATGTTACCGTCATCGGCATTGCCGGTGGAACAGGGTCGGGCAAGACAACCGTGGTAAAGAAGATTGTTGAGGTGTTGCCTCAACATTGTGCTTGTGTCGTTCCCCTCGACTCCTATTATAACGATACCACCAATATGACCGAAGAAGAACGTCGGCAAATCAATTTTGACCATCCCGATGCTTTCGACTGGAAATTGCTTACCGAGCAGATTAAAATGCTGAAGAGTGGTAAGGCCATCGAGCAACCCACCTATTCGTATCTTATCTGTAACCGTCTGCCCGAAACCATTCATATAGAGCCCAAACCTGTTATCATCCTCGAAGGTATCATGACGCTTCATTATAAGAAATTGCGCGACATGATGGACTTGAAGATTTTTGTTGATACCGATAATGATGTGCGACTCATCCGTAATATCCGTCGTGATGTGGTAGAACGAGGCCGTACGGTAGATATGGTACTCGACCGATATGAGAAGGTGCTTAAACCCATGCATGAGCAGTTTATTGAGCCTACCAAGAAGTTTGCCGACCTCATCATCCCCTGGGGACATGAGAATCGTACCGGCATTCATATTCTGAAAACATATATCGAGGGTATTGTTACCAATGTGTAACCTTCATGTAGGAATATTAGCAGAATGACTACTATCTATCTCATCCGTCACGGCGAGACCGTTGATAATGCCCGGCAGATCATGCAAGGGCAGACACAAGGTAAACTTAATGATCATGGCATCCAACAGGCAGAAACCGTCAGCAAGCGGTTGGCAGAGGAACACATCGATGCTGTTGTGGCAAGCGATTTACATCGGGCGGTGGAAACTGCTGAAATCATAGCACGGCCGCATCACTTGCCAGTTGCTACTACACCTCTGCTTCGTGAGCGCGACTGGGGAGCTTTTACTGGACGTTTCATACCTGATCTAAAAGGATTGGTATGGCCTGATGATGTGGAAAGTGAGGAAACTATGATGATGCGTGCTGTCGATTTTTTAGAATATATAACAGCCACCTATCCCGATCAACGGGTGGTGGCTGTGGGTCATGGCATTATCAACAAAGCTATCCTTGCTGTCTATGCCCATTGTCCGATGCGCGAAGTGCAACGGGTGATGAATGCTGAAGTGCGTATGTTATCGACGTCCGCCGTAACTGTGGCCTCCGCCCGTGCTGCGGCCTCCGCCGTTATTGCTACTGCTGTTGCCGACAGAGCGGGTGGCGCCGCTGCCGAATGAACGGTTTCCGCTACCAAAAGAATGGTTGCTACTGGTGGTAGGACGGCTGTTGTTGCTACCGCCTAATGTGCTTTTTCTGTTATTTTCACGACTGCGGTATCCTCCCAACGATTGTCCGTTTCTGTTGTTATCGCGATTGCTGTTCCAGCCGCGGTCGTTGTTTCTGTTATTGTCGCGATTGCTGCTCCAGCCACGGTCGTTGTTTCTGTTGTTATCGCGATTGCTGTTCCAGCCACGGTCGTTGTTTCTGTTGTTATCGCGATTGCTGTTCCAGCCGCGGTCGTTGTTTCTGTTGTTGTCGCGATTGCTGCTCCAATTACGGTCGTTGTCGTTCCTCCTGTCAATATAGCGATGGTGTGAGTTATTCTGTCGCCAGTCGCGGTTTACTGTGGTACGTGTAGAACTATTGCGCATGCTATGGTGATTATTACGGAAGTCACCTCGGTCCCAACCATCCTTCATACCGAAGTGGTTGCGATGATGTTTGGGTGCATAGACATGGCGGCGTGGCTGATACCAACTGCGGTTTCCGTTCATTCGCCAAGAGTGCCCGCCTCGGTAGGAAGCGTAGAATACTGGACGCCCGAAATAGAAGTAGTCGCGACGTGGATAGCGGGCATAAATGCCGAAGTGCCAATATCCTCCGTGCCAGTAGAGTGGGCGATAAAAATATGAAGCAGTTCGGTAGGCGGTCAGTTGCCAGTCGAACAGAACGAAAGCCAAGTCGCTATTGCGGCGCTCCCATCCCAGCGCATAAACGTCATCGTAACTTGTAACGCCCATCAGATAGTCAAGGTTGATTTCATAGACGGCCTCATACTGGTCTTCTGTGAGATTGAGTTCGTAAGCCATTTTGTCGGTCAGAAACAAAGCCTCGTTACGGGCTTGCTCGTAACTCATAGCGTTGCCTGTAGCTGCGAATGTCAGCAGACTCATCAGGGCTATCATCATCTTCTTCATACCTTTATCTCCTATATTTTAATTGTTATTACTCTTTGGTTTTCACCAGCCCTTTTGCAAGGGTTTTATCTTGTTCTCGATGCAAAGGAAAACATTTTTCCGATGTTTCGCAAAGGTTTTTCCCTAAACCATCGGGGAAAATCCCTAAACGCCAGATAGGGTGTTTATCAACTCAATAATTATCATCTAATGGTCATAATGCCCTCCCTTCTTTTGGGTGTTTGGCAGAAAACCTGCGATAATGCCCAATAATGGTAGGAAGGCACTTGTTTGGAAAATGAATTCGATGCTTGTTTTGTCTGCCAACCATCCAAAGAAGGCAGATCCGAGACCACCCAACCCAAACATCAGTCCGAAGAAGATGCCGGCAATCAATCCCACCTTGTCGGGCATCAGATCTGTGGCATAAACCACAATCGAGGAGAATGCCGATGCAATAACCAATCCAGAAAGGAAAGCACAGACTATCGTCCAAGTGAAATTGGCGAATGGCATGGCTAATGCGAATGGTGCTGCACCGAGAATGGAGAACCATATCACGTATTTTCTTCCGAATCTGTCTCCAAACATTCCTCCTGCCAATGTGCCAATGGCAAAAGCGGTCAGGAAAACGAATAGGCAGATTTGTGATGTTTGTACGCTGACGCCGAACTTGTGGATCAGGAAAAACGTAAAGTAACTTGTGATACAGGAAGTATAGAAATATTTTGAGAATACGAGCAGAATCAAGATGGTTAGTGCTCCGTATTTCGCCCTTTTGGAGATGTCGGTATTCAGTCCCGTATTCTTTTGCGGATGCTTCACAGCATAGACTAGTCGCGCTTTAAACCATGCTCCAAGCCTTATCATGATGATAGCGGCAAGTAGTGCTGTAATAGCAAAATAGGCAATCGCATGTTGACCAAAAGGCAGGATGATGATGGCGGCTAAGAGTGGCCCCATGGCAGAACCGCCGTTTCCTCCTACCTGAAAGATGGCTTGTGCCAAACTTTTCTTGCCGCCTGAAGCCATCTGTGCCACGCGTGATGCAGTAGGGTGAAATACGGATGAGCCAAAGCCTACCACGCTTACTGCCAGAAGGATTAAAAGATAGTTTTCAGCAAATGCCAGCAACAGCAACCCTGTTAATGTGAAGCACATGCCAATCGACAGGGCGTAGGGGCGTGGGTGCTTGTCGGCATAATAGCCAGTAAAAGGTTGTAGGATGGACGAAGTCATTTGGAATACCAAGGTGATGATGCCTATCTGTGCGAAGGAGAAGTCAAATTTGTCTTTGATGATAGGATAGATGGACGGGATGATAGACTGGATCATATCGTTGAGAAAGTGGGAAATGCCACATATCATCAGCATGGAATAGACTGTTCTTTCCGTCATGGTAGGTTTTCCTTTGATGATGCTACCTATTGATTTCATGTGTTATCAGTCGTTTATTGCGTTCAACAATTGTTTGAGTTGTTCGAAATTGTCTGCCACTTCAATCATATTGTGCCAGTTTCCGCGAATCATTCCTTTTTGGTCGAGGTCATCCATGAGTGC
>SAMEA104315439__coassemble_2552_pt1 | contig 5053 bp, 3 predicted proteins | sample SAMEA104315439__metabat2_low_PE_004 | metagenome-assembled genome bin SAMEA104315439 (sample SAMEA104315439) | gut metagenome | biome: Monkey gut; feature: monkey-associated habitat; material: faeces | place: China | collected 2013 | reverse complement strand
GCACCTCGTGCCTATTTCATACCCTTTGCCGAAAAGCCCGGCGACAGCCGTTTGTCGCTCAACGGTGCATGGCACTTCCGATGGACTAAGACCCCTCAGAAGCGCATAGCCGACTTCTATCGCACCGACTTCGATGCATCGTCATGGCAACGGTTGAACGTGCCTGCCAACTGGGAGGTTAATGGATACGGCACCCCCATCTATGTGTCGGCAGGTTTTCCCTTCCGTATCAATCCCCCTTACGTTACTGATGAGCCGAAAAAAGACTGGACCACTTATGAGGAACGCAACCCCACAGGCCAGTATAAGCGCACCTTCCTGTTGCCTGAAAAGTGGCAACAGGGTCAGACCTTCCTGCGCTTTGAAGGCGTGTTGAGTGCGTTCTACGTATGGGTCAACGGCGAGCGCGTGGGCTATTCGCAGGGATCGATGGAACCCTCGGAATTCAACGTGACCCCTTATCTGCATCGCGGTGAGAACCAAGTGGCAGTCGAGGTGTATAAATACAGCGACGGTTCCTATCTCGAAGATCAGGACTTCTGGCGCTTTGGCGGTATCCATCGCGACGTATTGCTCTACCACACTCCCGATGTGCGACTTCGCGATGTTGCCATTCGCACTTGTTGCAACAATCTTTCCGATGCCCAATGGACGTTGCAGATAGACCCGCAGTTCTCGGTCTATCGTGGCGAGGATGGTGAAGGCTACCGTTTGGCAGCCGTATTGACCGATGGCGGACGGACTGTAGGTAGCGATACTGCAGATGTGGCAACGGTGCTCGACCTCTCACACAAGGCAGCCCGCATGAACGAATGGTATCCACAGCGTGGGCATCGCAAGTTGGGACGCATGACGATGACGGTTTCCCGTCCACGATTGTGGAGTGCCGACTATCCCCATCTCTATGACCTTCGCCTGGTATTGTTGCGCCCCGACGGAAGTGTGGCAGAGCAAGTGAAGGAGCGTGTGGGTTTCCGAAAGATAGAAATCAAGGGCAGCGAGATGTTTATCAACGGTCATGTGGTGAAACTGCGTGGTGTGAATCGCCACGAACACGACCCCCATACAGCTCGTGTGATGAGTGAAGAGCTGATGGTCAAAGACCTCTTGCTGATGAAGCAAGCCAACATCAATGCCGTGCGCCTGTCGCATTATCCGAATTGTCCGCGTTGGTATGAGTTGTGCGACTCTATCGGCATGTTTGTGATGGACGAGGCTGACTGTGAAAGTCACGGATTGCGAGGCACCCTGGCAAGTACTCCCGACTGGGCACCCGCCTTTCTCGACCGTTGCATCCGCATGGCGGAGCGCGATAAGAACCGTCCTTCGATTATCTTTTGGAGCTTGGGCAACGAGAGTGGCTATGGTCCCAACCATGCTGCCATGGCAGCTTGGCTCCATGAGTTCGACCCCACACGCCCCGTTCACTACGAAGGAGCGCAGGGCCATTACCCCGACCTTTACGACCCTAAGACCGTTGATGTCATCAGTCGCTTCTATCCACGGGTGCGTCAGGAATATCTCAATCCCGGCATACCTGAGGGCTCCGACCGCGAACGTGCTGAGAATGCACGGTGGGAGCGACTGCTCGATATTGCCGATGCAGGCGATACCCGCCCCATATTGACCAGCGAATACGCTCATGCGATGGGCAATGCGATGGGCAATTTTCAAGACTATTGGGACGAAATCTACAGTCATCGCCAACTGTTAGGCGGTTTTATCTGGGACTGGGTAGATCAGGGAATACTCCGTGGCGATAGTGTTTGCTATGGTGGCGACTTTGGCGATAAGCCCAATCTGCACGCTTTCTGCCTCAATGGTGTGGTGCGCAGTCAGCGCGAACTCACTCCGAAATACTATGAAGTGAAGAAAGTTTATGCGCCAGTATGCTTCCGTCGCGAGGGCAACACCATTCGGGCTGCCGTGCGATACAGTGAGATTCCACTCTCTGAATACCGCTTTACTTATACTGTGACCGACAATGGACGCCCCGCTGCACAGGGCACATTCGCCGAAACGCTCTCGCTCGATGGCTTCGCCCGACTGATCAATCGCCATGCCGATCACGACATCCGACTCACTGTCGCCGCCCATCGCAACGGTATGGAAGTGACCCACGAACAGTTCCCACTTGCCGATCATCTCTTGGCAATGGCATCCTCCGCAAATAAGCGTCAGTCGCACATCGTCTCACTGGCCGACATACGCCTGCAAGCATTCCGTGCACCGACCGACAACGATAAGAGTTTTGGCAACTGGTTGGCAAAGGATTGGAAGCGACAGAGCCTTGATACCGCACAAGTGGTAGTGACTGACGGAGGCAGACGACAGGAGATACGACTGCCCGAAGGCACTATCACGATGACAGCCGAACAGCAAGGCGATGAATACGAACTGACCTTCACCTGTCAGGGAACGTTGCCCGAACTGCCCCGACTGGGCATTGTCATGGCTCTGCCCGATGATTACAACCGAGTGGAATGGTACGGACTCGGCCCATGGGACAACTATCCCGACCGACAGGCTGCCTGTTCCATAGGCAAGTGGACTTCCACCGTGGCAGAACAATACACCCCTTATGCGCGTCCGCAGGATTCTGGTAGTCACGGATCATGTGCCTATGTGGTGTTGCGCAACGGTGCTGGCAAGACAATACGCGTTGAAGCCATAGGCGAACCCTTTGCGTTTAGTGCCTTACCCTATTCCGCACGCGAGTTGGCCACAAAAAACCACCACTACGAACTGCGTCCCGACGGTCATACCTACCTGTCTATTGATTGTGCCGTGTTAGGACTTGGCAATAGTTCGTGTGGTCCCGGTGTGCTGAAACGCTACGCCATCGACAAATCGACAACCCACCGTTTGCGCTTCCGCATACGGTAACCATAAGACAACATTTCCCTTTATCAAACAGTCAAAGACGTCAGTTGCAGTGTGAAACAATATCGCTCCCACCTTGCAACTGACGTTTTCTCGTTGTGTCTGTGACGTTCCCTCTATGTGCATGTGATGTTCATAGCAAAGCAAATTCAATGAATTTCCTCAGCAAACTCAATGAATTTCCTCAGCAATTTCAATGAATTTGCAGACCAATTTCAATGAATTTGCTGAGAAAAGTGACTTCTGTGATGTTGCAAGGTGTTGTTTGCCAGTAACTTATGTAAGTTTGAAAAGATTGCTGAAAACGATGCTTTTAGCCTGTAGAGCATCAATACAATAATAATAATGAACGTGCGTACGCGTGCGTAGCATGTTGCATTTCACTTCTTCTATGATACCCAACAAAATACGTGGACGGTTGTCTTCATTCTTAAGTGAACAGTTCTGAATCATGTAATCCACTTTTTTTTTGAAAAAAGATAGTAGAATGTTTGGTTATATGCATGGAATTGTATAATTTTGCACCACATTCGTATAAATATACTTAGTACTATGAAAGTCAAGAACGACCGTTTAGAGGCCCTCCGCATGATAATTTCCAGTCAGGAACTCGGTAGTCAGGAAGAATTGCTGACCGCCTTAAAGCAAGAAGGCTTCACGCTGACACAGGCAACTCTGAGTAGAGACTTGAAACAACTGAAGGTGGCAAAAGCTGCTTCCATGCGCGGCAACTATGTCTATGTGTTGCCCAACGACACCATGTACAAGCGCGTCAGCACTCCGCACAGCGTGCGCGAGATGTTGCAGGTGCCTGGTTTTTTGAACATCAACTTCTCAGGTAACATTGGTGTGATCAAAACCCGTCCGGGCTACGCCAGCAGTATAGCCTATAACATCGATAACAGCAATATTGACGACATCCTCGGAACGATAGCCGGCGACGATACCATTCTGATTGTTATCAAGCAGGGCGTGCATACACAGCAGGTGATTGACGCGCTGAGCGAAGTAGTGCCTAACATGAAATGACGAAAGATTAATACAGACCGAAATAGTCAGTTGAACGAAATAAATGGAACAGACAGACAATAAGGAAATAGAAGTGATTGTGGCAGGTCCGGAGCATGAGGTATATGTAGATACCATCCTGCAGACCATCGCCGATGCTGCAAAGGTGCGCGGCACCGGTATTGCAAAGCGTACACACGAATATCTTGCTACGAAGATGAAAGAGGCAAAGGCTGTAATAGCCTTGTCAAACGGACGTTTTGCAGGATTCAGCTACATTGAGACATGGGGAAACAAAACTTATGTGACAACCTCAGGACTCATCGTACACCCCGATTTCAGAGGCCTCGGAGTGGCAAAACGCATCAAAGACCTCACCTTCTCGCTCGCAAGAGTGCGCTGGCCACATGCTAAGATATTCTCGCTCACCAGCGGAGCTGCCGTTATGGCGATGAACACACACTTGGGCTACCAGCCCGTGACCTTTGCCGACCTCACCGACGATGAATCGTTTTGGCGCGGTTGCGAGGGTTGTGTCAATGTAGATGTGCTTCACCGCACCGGACGAAAATACTGCATCTGCACCGCCATGCTATACGATCCTGAAGAACACTTGCCCGTGAAAATCCCTGAGGCAGTGCTCGAACGCATCAAAGCAATGGACGGAGTAAAATAGGAAACAACGTCTTCAGCCCTTCCTACCGACAACGCCAAGCGCCACAAACCCTAAGGAAAGGGCAGGGGAGAAACATGGAAATAAAAACAAAAAAACGAAGAAAGATATGGCAAACAAGAAAGTAGTAGTAGCTTTTTCAGGAGGTCTTGACACCTCTTACACCGTGATGAAACTGGCACAAGACGGTTGGGACGTCTATGCCGCATGTGCCAATACTGGCGGTTTCAGCCCAGAACAGTTGAAAACCAACGAAGAAAACGCCTTCAAACTGGGTGCTAAAGCCTACGCAACACTCGATGTGACACATGAATACTATGAGAAATCGCTCAAGTATATGATATTCGGAAACGTGCTCCGCAACAACTGCTACCCCATTTCGGTTAGTTCTGAGCGCATCTTCCAAGCCATTGCCATTGCACGCTATGCCAAGGAGATAGGTGCTGACGCCATTGCCCACGGTTCTACAGGTGCTGGAAACGACCAGAT
>SAMEA104315439__coassemble_2495_pt1 | contig 5133 bp, 3 predicted proteins | sample SAMEA104315439__metabat2_low_PE_004 | metagenome-assembled genome bin SAMEA104315439 (sample SAMEA104315439) | gut metagenome | biome: Monkey gut; feature: monkey-associated habitat; material: faeces | place: China | collected 2013 | reverse complement strand
AGCATAGTGAAAGCGCGCTCTCACTCTGTCTTCGCTACTCCAAAACATCTTGCCGAAGGCAACTAAAAAATTCCGTCTAAATTGGCTACGCCTTTGTTTTCTCGCCATGGCATAATTAAAGCGAGCTTTATTCTGCTCATGGCTTAACGAAAACAATCCGATGATTGATTTCTGTGTGACCTTTTACAACCCGAGGAACAAAAAAACTGGTTGAAAATGAGTGGGATTGAAAAAAATATCGTATCTTTGCAGAGAGATATTAAACCCTAATCAGAAAACTAACCAATTCCCATGACAGTCTGCGGACCAATGGGGAATAGCGTAACAAGCCAATAAATAACTAAATGGTAAACAACAAAGCGACTTCTGTGAGACATGGGTAGGGTAAGTACTCATGGCAGGGAGTTGATGGTCCTGTCATTCTGATGGTGAAAACATAAAAATGAATAACGTGAAAACGAAACAAAATAAAACTAAACGAAATATGAAACAGACAATTTTAACCATTGTTGCCACAACACTATGCATCGCAGCTTGCACCAGTGAAGACCCTATCAGTCAAGACCCATTGGCTGATACCCCTATCAAACTCAACGTGTCGGTAACCAATCCAACAACACGTGCGGGATATTCTAATGACTTGAAGCCCGATGCGTTCCTGTTGTGGGTTCATCATGACGATAATAATTATGACAAATATAATTATGACATTTTTGCAGAAAAGGTTGGCGATACTTGGAAAACATACGACCTTTTCGCATATCTACGAAGCAAAATCAAAAACGAAGTTACTATGCTTTGGGCAAACATGTCAGACCAAGTAACCGTAAGTGCTTATGTGAACAATATTCAGGCAGGTAATTTCCCCACAGACCAGTCTGATGCGGAGCAACTCAAGAGAGCCGATATCCTATACATGCCCATTACTTCGGTTAAACCTAATAAAGCAGGCATCAATGTGGAGTTTCAGCATATCACGAGTAAAATCAACCTCACCATCGAACTGGGTAGTGAGTATCAGTTTACCGATAAAATTGACCAGAAGATTACGGATGTAAAGATTGGTGGAACAATAGTTAAAAACAAAGAGGATCGCGATAACGATGGAAATCTTATAATAGTACCAAATCCATCAGGTGAAGTCAAGTCTATCACGCCACTCTGTACGGGCACTACACCTTTTAGTGACAATGCCGGAACCATCACCAGGGCTTCTGCCAGCTATGAGGCAATCCTCATTCCGCAAACTATCGCCAGCGGTAAGTTCTATGTCTCCTTCAAGGTGGATGGCAAAGCCTATGACTGGTGCTACAATGAAGCCTTGGAGCTCAAAGCTACCAATGCCTATGAACTCCACCTGACTGCTGGAAGCGATAAGGTATATTCTGCTGCGTTTTCTACTAAACCATGGAATGTAGGAAATGGAGAAGAGGGTGAAAACAAACAAACCGACTAATAGCTTACGACTATGAAGATGATGAAATATATGACGAGTCTCGCCACAGCACTCTTTGCATTGGTGGCATGTTCTGATGCAGACGACATCCTCTCTGCATACCATAATGATCCTAACGCGGTACATATCAACGCGGAGGTAGGTAAAGCTTCTGCCGATGGATTCACTCGCAGTAATCCACTCGGAAAAGATGCCGATGAGCAGAAGAAGTTTAACCAAGACGATGAGATCAGCGTCAAGGCTGATGGGCAGGATGCCGTAACCTATCAGTTGAACGGCACTGAATGGACTCCACAAGATAGTAAATTTTTGAAGTGGGAGAGTGAAACCATGAACTTCACAGCCTACTATCCTGCTTCGTTCGATGGAACCGTCAAACAGCCAACGGAATACACCAGTGTGGAATCGCTTGCTGCTGCCGACTTCATGAGTTTTACTGGTTCGATAGACAAGCCCAAAGACAATAATACACTCACCCTTACCATGAATCGCAAAATGGCACGTGTGGTAGTAGATGTTGTTGGCTTCAACGACCAGTATGATGAGAACACTCCCATCAATAGCGTCAGCATCTGTGGCGTTAAGGCGTATAAGCACAAGACCGACGGCAAGTTCTATGCCCTTATCAAGCCATGCTCAGAACAAGACGGCCAAGAGTTCCTCTCACTTGAAGTAGGCGAAGGCAACACCAAGGAAACCTTAACCACTATTCCTAAGCTCGAAGCTGGCAAGAGCTACACTTATGAGCTTACCGTGGGTAAAAACAAAGTTTCCGTCACCGGCATTACCGTGGCAGATTGGAATACAGGTAAGATTATCAATGGTGTAGCAGAATTAGATACCCGTCCATACCTAACCTTTACTGCAGCAGGAGCACAGACGTTTAAGATGACAGTCACAGGTGGTTATGACCTATCAGGAAAGTTTGAATATTCTGTGAATGGAGGGGAATGGACATCTGTTGTGGCAAATGAAGAAGTCACCTTCGGTGGAACTAACGGCACGCTCCGCTTGCGTGGTACCAACCCAAAAGGTACGGTAGAAGACATTGGGAAGTATTCTACCATCACCTTTACCAACAACTATGAGGAAGTGGCATGTACAGGTGATATTCGCACGCTGTTGGATTATAGAAACTATGCGACTGTACAAACCGACCAAGCTCGCTTCTGTAATTTGTTTAAAGGGTGCGCAGCATTGACCTCTGCCCCTACTTTGCCAGCCACGGTATTGGCAGACAATTGTTATAATTCTATGTTTTTGGGTTGTACAAGTCTCACCTCTGCCCCTGAATTGCCTGCTGAGACCTTGGCTGATTATTGCTATCAAGGAATGTTTTTTGGTTGTACAAACCTTGAAACAGCCCCTGTTTTGCCTGCCGATACTTTGACCCCTGCCTGCTATAACACTATGTTTTTGGGTTGTATAAACCTTAAAACAGCTCCCCAATTGCCAGCCACGACATTGGCAGTTTGTTGCTATCAACAAATGTTCCAGGACTGCACAAATATTGAAACAGCCCCAGCTTTGCCTGCAGAGACTTTGGCAGGAAGTTGCTATCAAGGTATGTTCCAGCGCTGCAAAAACTTATCATCTGTCACGATGATGGCACCAAGCGACCAAATTGAAAATGCATTTAATTGCTGCGGAAATTGGCTGGATGGTGCAGGAACCAATGCCACATCTCGCACACTCAAAGTAAAAGATAAAGATGTCTATGATGCGTTGGAAACTAAAGGTTATCTTCCTGCAATCTGGAAGAAAGGAGTTGAAGGTACTACTGTGGACGACATTCCCTACCTTACCTTTACGGCAGCAGGAGCACAGACATTCAAGATGACAGTCAGAGGTGGTTATGACCTATCAGGAATGTTTGAGTATTCTGTGAATGGAGGGGAATGGAATAAAGTTGTGGCAGATAAAGAAGTCGATTTCGGAGGCGCTAACGGCACGCTCAGCTTGCGTGGTACAAATCCAAGTGGTACGGCAGAAAGCAATTCGAAGTATTCTACCGTCACCTTTGCTAATTCAAATGTGAAAGTAGCTTGTACAGGTGATATTCGCACGCTGTTGAATCATGCAGGCTATAAGAATGTAGCAACCGACCAAGCCCGCTTCTGTAAATTGTTCTATAATTGCGCAGCATTGACCTCTGCCCCAGCTCTGCCAGCAGAGACCTTGGCTGATAGGTGCTATAGTTTTATGTTCGAGGGTTGTACAAGCCTTAAAACAGCTCCGAATTTGCCTGCCACCAAATTGGCAGGAGATTGCTACTTTAGGATGTTCAATGGTTGTAAATCTCTTGAAACAGCTCCAACTTTGCTTGCCGAATCCTTGGCTTCCTGGTGCTATAGTTATATGTTCATGGATTGTACAAATCTTAAATCTGCACCAGAATTACGTGCCACGACATTGTCATCTGGTTGCTATGAAGGTATGTTCTTTGGATGTACGTCTCTTGTAAATGCTTCAACTTTGCCTGCCACGACATTGGCGACTCAATGCTACAATTATATGTTCAGGGACTGCGCAAACTTAACATCTGTCACGATGCTGGCACCAAGCGACCAAATTTCAACAAATCGCTTGAGTTATTGGTTGGAAGGTGCCGGAACCGACCAAAGTGTAACATCTCGCACACTCATAGTAAAAGATAAGGCAGCCTATAATGCGCTGGTCAAAAAAAGTTATCTTCCTGCAAACTACTGGCAGAAAGGCAAATGTACGGTGAAGAAAGAATCTGGCACTACCATAGAATAAAAACAGGGAATGTGCTTCATGTCGTCTATGCCCCACAGTGCATAAGATAACGACATGGAAAATAGCGAAACGACACAAAGGGTCTATATGCCACGATGATGGGTGCGCATATAGACCCTTGATGTATCACGACAGCGTCGTCATTTTCAAGAAGTCGCGCAGATAAAAAAGTCGCTTACCATGAATATCATATCTATTGACCCTATCTATGATAAACGCATACGTTCGATACGATCGGAATATCCTAATCTTTCTAATGTTTTTTGTTTCATACGAGTAACAAAACCGATGTTTTTTTTATTTTTGTTACTTATAATTAATAGATTTGGCGAGAGAGATGCATCAAGCGGGTGCGTCTGTTTTTTGGGGGTAGCCTAAAGGCAAGAAATCTTGGAGGAAATCTTTGAAAAAATCTATGGCCTATGGCCAGAAATCTATATTTAGTTTTAATCCTATCCCCTTCAAATATTTCTTGCGCTCGCACAACATCTTCTAAAAGATTTCCTCCAAAACATCTAGCCGTAGGCTACCAAAAACATCCGTTTAAATTCCGTCTAAATTCCGATGATTGATTTCTGTGTGACCTTTTACAACCCGAGGAACAAAAAAACTGGTTGAAAATGAGTGGGATTGAAAAAAATATCGTATCTTTGCAGAGAGATATTAAACCCTAATCAGAGAACTAACCAATACCCATGACGGTCTGCGGACCAATGGGGAAGTGGCTTAACCGACCAAAAACAGTAACTGTATGAAGAACAAGACCATGCAACTCCTATGCGCATGGGCGGTGGGACTGCTCATGACAGGATGTGGATCGGAGGATGAGATGCCCCAAAGACAAGACAACACCGATATGGTGCGCATCGCAGCATCGGTAGGCACTACAACCCGAACCCTTCCCGACGGCGCTACAG
>SAMEA104315439__coassemble_2335_pt1 | contig 5342 bp, 7 predicted proteins | sample SAMEA104315439__metabat2_low_PE_004 | metagenome-assembled genome bin SAMEA104315439 (sample SAMEA104315439) | gut metagenome | biome: Monkey gut; feature: monkey-associated habitat; material: faeces | place: China | collected 2013 | reverse complement strand
TTTGGAGCTTTAACATGTACAGCCAATCCAAGTTGTACATTATAAACCGTCATTACCGCTTGCTTTGCCATATCTTCCATCTATGTTTATGCTTTTGTATGATAGTCTATCCTGCTCACGATATAATTGGTCTGCTTCCTATATGCGCATGCAAATAGTATAAGCATTGCTACAAGAACAACCCATTCAGATATATTGCCCCAATCCCACTGCAAATCAACACCAACATGATATAGTTTTGCAAGAATTGCAGTAAAAGCGACAGAAATCATGGAGCGATACATATTGTTGGTCTCACTAAGAGAAACTATCTTCTTGTCTTTTTGCTCTGCTGCAACAAAAAACTTGTGGTCGCGGAATGTAACAAAATGAATCTTCTTCAAAATCCACTCTACTATCAATGAACCAATGCGGCCATTGACCATGCCTACAAAGTAGAAAATAACTAGCAACTCCAGTGTTCCTATATTCATGAAGTCATAACCTACCAGATACTTGAGCAAGACACTCAGTATTGCTCCTGGTATAAGGTTATTCAGCAAGTTATAATTGCTAATCCTTCCTAAAAATGCTGCTAATGCTTCCATATTCTTTTAATTCTGTTATAAAGGTGTGGCTGTGCTATAGCCTTCACGTTGGGGTATGCCACTGTGATACCAAATGTTCCTTCTGTTTTGATGTGTAGAATAAGCTTTTCCTACCTTCTTCAGAGCATTAACGGTACATATATTTGCATATTTACCATATTTTTCTGTTGAGATATAAGAGATTGCAGGGTGAAAATGATTGATAATAGCACTATTAAGATTATGCTTGCTACCATGATGAGGCACTTTCATCCACTTGATATTAACAAGAGTATCTTCCTCATCTAAGTCAATTATATTCTGAAGTGCCTCTCTTCCTGCATCACCAGTAAACAGGAATATATCATCATCTGGGGCAAAAGCCAAAATCACACTACTCTGATTAACTTTAGACGGATCATCTGTAGCATCTTCAAGGGCTTTGCTCAGATACTCATCTTCTGTTTCATACTGTTTATTCTTCTCGTCATCATACTTATCTTCTGGCTGCTCATCTTTGAAGTCCAAATCTACCCTAAAGTCCGGAATCAGTGACTTATAGTACTCTTTACTAGGACCCAAAACAAAAATATTAAGCGGCGCATATTCAAGAGCACGGAAAGGCTCTATCCTTTTAATTTTTGCATTATCAATTATCTCTAACAAGTTACTGCCGTCATTGAAAGCATATGCTTCGTTAAGACGTTCGCGAAGGGTTTTATCCTTACGTATATATTTTACATCATCTACATCTACATGTTTATATGGATCATGCACCCAGAACTTATTAATCTTAAAACTACTTGAAGACTTCTGGTGTTCTTCTATCAATTCCTTAAAACCACCATAATGATCACTGTCACAATGGGTACAAACAGCCAAATCTATATAATGTTGAGTATAATATTTGTTAATGTGATGGATTATCTTCTTGCCATCACCCTCATTTCCAGCATCTATCAAAACAACATACTCCTGTTCTTTACCTTCATGGTCTATGAAGGCATGGAGCAAAAAGGCATCAGCCGCCTTTACGTCAAGCATATCAATTTCAAATCGCTTTATAGTACTCATTAATTTTTCTTTTTAAGTGCTTTTAGATTCATCATAACCCTAAAGCCATAAGGTGTAAGATGCCAGTATGTTTCTGTATCTTTTACAGTCCTCTTCCTATCACTTAGTTCAATAATCCTTAATGCAATCAGTTGAACTTTTATCTGTTGAAAGGATTCTTCTTCAACTCTAGCATGATTATGCATATAGCTTTTATCCACTTTCTGAATGTCTTCTCTGATAGACTCTATAAAGACATTCTTCATTTTCTCTTCAGAAGATTCATCAACGAGCACTGGAGCTAATATTGATATAATTCTGTTCCAAGAGACATCTACCTTTAGGTAGTGCGTCTTTATATAATAATAGCTGACACCGATATTTATGAGGTCTTCACCCTGTTGGAGTTCTTCAATGCCTTTTGGATCTTCATCCTCGACCTGTTTCAGTTTTGCCTTCAGTGCCTCGTTTTCTTCTTTCAAAGCGAGTATCTGTTTGTTTGCCTCAGCCGACAAAGAGGCATTACGTACCCATCCTGTTCTTGGCTTAGACTTAATAAGCTTGTTTAAACTCAGAACCACTGCAGAGGCCAGACTGTCTTTATTATCCCACGCCTGCCACAGTTTCTTACTTATTTCCATCTTAAACTCGTCCAACTTCTTTTGGACATCAGGATTATTCTCTACCTTTCCGCTGGGCAGTTGACTGATGTCTTTATGAACAAAGGAAATCGTAGGTACACCTTTCATAACAGCATACTCATATTCCTTCTGTGTGTAGCTTTTTCCTGATGTCTCATCAATAGATCCATATCTGCCAGCCACTATAAGAACATAATAATCACACTCGTCAATAAGACTCGTTATCACGTCCCATTGACTGTCATCAGCAGCATTGAAATACTCCATCCCTACGGGGAAACAGTTCATTTGCAACAAGGCTTCAATTACAGCCTTTCGCTCCTCCTGTAAATCCTCGTAAGTGGAACTGACAAATACTTGATATTTCTTATCCATGTCCTTCCTTGTGTGATATGTTCATTGCATTTGTTCTGACTGGCAGTATCGAACTGCGTCAACATAGCGACCACCTGTGCAATCAGAAGATGTTTGATGTTTTATGGATGATGTATGATGTGATAAGAGATGGATGATGTATGAAGTATGATGTTTGACGTTATTCCACGCCGTCCAACTTTTTGCAGCGATGTGTAAGTACCTTAACCAATTCCTCTGTATCTGCATAGAGACTATTGAATTGGATATCTGTCAGATAATTGTTTCTATGCAACAGTTCCAACCAATACATACTCTCTCGGGCCTCCTTCAAGGCTATATATGACTTTGATTTGAAATCTGCTTTACTAATTGCGCTTGACGCTTCTGCATTGTTTGCTCCGACACTCGTGCCAGACCTCAATAGTTGGTTACAAAGATTCGAGACAGCTTGCAAATGAAGTGGGATGGAAGAAGGAAGATGTAAGATGGAAGATGTCTTTTGTCCAGGCTTACGTTGCCTCAATTCTTTCTTATATTTCTCATGCTCCATCGCAGCCTGTGCCAGCAAATAGTCATTGAGCTTTATTATGCGGTCGCCAAAAGCCAAGCACTTGGTCTGTATGGCATCGGAGATTTCAGACATGATATAAGATTTCGTTGGATGAGGATTCAACCTTTGTTCATATTGGCAGGGAGGATTCGGTCTACTATGACGAAGGATGCTTCAATATGATAGACGTACACCCATTTACGGTTATGAGATACCATCCGGCGTGCCTCGGGGTGTATCTGACGCAGTGTCATTGATGTTGTCTTGCCATAGAGATCAGCATAAAATGCCAACGTCTTTATCTCCTCACGCATATTATTGGCATAGCGAATAGCTCCTTCCACCGTCATCATAGACTTAAGGAACTTGCGCAATTCTGCCATGTCTGCACGAGCTCCATGACTGATTCGAACCTCATAGATTTGCATAATCCTCGCGCACCTTGTCTATCAGTTCATCGAAGTATTCGTCCACAGACATTGTACTGGCCATTATCCTATTTCGGGTGGAAGTGGCATTGAAATTCTGCTTCGTATCTGTTGCTTGATTGGTTACTATCATAATACTGCTTTTATTTTGTGGGCAAAGATACGAAAAAGATTTGAATCTTATCGCACTTTGAACCATTATTTTTCAATTTTTGTATTTTATGCTGCATGCCTGCTCTGCTGTGTCTTGTAACTTTCGTTAACAGTCAAAGTGCAAAATATCTTAATGCTATTGCAGGAATGCCTGAATTATGCTAATTTTGTAGTAAAAAGACCTGGAAAGGTCCGATTCCCGGATGTCTGATGTATGTCGTAAAGATGTTAGATGGAAGAAGGAAGATGGAAGATGTTGCTACACCCATTCTATAACTCCTCTTATTCTGTATCATTGATTTTTTTACAACGATGATGGAGAACTTTTACCAACTCCTCACAGTCACCATATATAGACTCGTATTGCCTATCATCAATAAAACTATTCCTATGAAGCAATTCAATCCAATAAAGTGATTCTCGAGCCTCCTTTAGTGCAATAAAAGATTTGCTTTTGAAATCAGCTTTACTAATGCCGTTACATGCCTCGGCATTATTGGCTCCAATGCTGGTTCCTGCCCGAAGTAACTGATTGCAGAGATTTGACACGGATTGCAAATGAAGTGGGATGGAAGAAGGAAGATGTAAGATGGAAGATGTCTTTTGTCCAGGCTTACGTTGCCTCAATTCTTTCTTATATTTCTCATGCTCCATCGCAGCCTGTGCCAGCAAATAGTCATTGAGCTTTATTATGCGGTCGCCAAAGGCTAGGCATTTTGCTTGTATCGCATCTGAGATTATTGACATAGTCGAAGTAAGAGGTGATATGTAAGAAGTAAGAATTTAATATTCTGCTTGCGTATTTCAAAATTTTTTTGTACCTTAGCGGCAGAGATGTCAGATGTATGATGGCTGACGGCTGAAGTTTTCTTTACAACGTCTTAAATGCCATCCTCAGGGCTTTATTCCCTTTAGCCTCCCAACAAATGAAATTGTTGTGGAAATGTTGTAGGAAAATCGGCTCTCTTTTCATAACTTGCTGAGTATCAGTGGCGGTAAAAAAGTGGAGTATCTATGGGAAATCTGTATTGAGAGTTGCTGACGCAAGAAATAATCAATTTCACTATAATCTTCAAAGAAAATCCTTACTAGAATGCGCTCTTCCTCAGGGTGTTGCCCTGGGCTAGGGAAACCATTGGGCTTTCAGCCCGTTTTTGCTTGTGTATCAAAATCTTTAGAAGAATCCTAACTGAAAATGCGCAACAGTACGTTGCTTTGCTGGAGGGATTTATTATGGATCGCCTTACAGGCTCGACATCTTAACGAAAATCTTGAAAATAATCTTCAACTAGAATTTTTTCCGTGTCTTCCGTGTGTTCCGTGGATTATTATCATCGGAATTTAGACGGAATTTTTTGGGTAGCCTACGGCTAGAAATCTTTGGAGGAAATCTTTAATAAAATATGGCCGGAGGCCAGAAATTATTCATCCTCTATAAACTCTAACCACTAAACTTTAACCTTTAACCTTTAACCTTTAAACTCTAAACACAAACCACTAAACACTCCGTGTCCTCTGTGTGATCCGTGGATTATTAGAGTGTGATCCGTGGATTATTTTCCGGAGCACCAACGTTTCTGTGATTTGCCTTTGG
>SAMEA104315439__coassemble_2278_pt1 | contig 5426 bp, 4 predicted proteins | sample SAMEA104315439__metabat2_low_PE_004 | metagenome-assembled genome bin SAMEA104315439 (sample SAMEA104315439) | gut metagenome | biome: Monkey gut; feature: monkey-associated habitat; material: faeces | place: China | collected 2013 | reverse complement strand
TATTGCCAAACGTTGGACAAAGGTATTGCCAAACGTTGGACAAAAGTATTGCCAACGTTGGATAAGAGTATTGCCAACGTTGGACAAAAGTATTATCAAACGTTGGATAAGAGTTGTGTCAAACGTTGGATAAAAGTATTATCAGACGTTGGATAAGAGTATTATCAAACGTTGGATAAAAGTATTATCAAACGTTGGATAAAGAAAGAAAAATATATTGTTCATATAAAAATTGATGGTCGATGGGTGGTCGATGGTGGTCGAATACAAAACCATCGACCACCACATAACAATCATTCCAACAATACATTACACACATTGGTGGTCGAGTGGTCGATTTTTAAGACGTCGCGTGTGCGTGCGCGAGGGAATTCAGAGAATCACTCCCCTATTCCATGCGACTCCTCTCGATACCATCCCGACCACATCCCGTCAATTTACAAACAATATCACGTTTACTGAGAACACTAAAAGGAGATAATTCACACCAAGTTTCGGAAACATACGGATAAATTTGGTTATTCGCCCAAAAATTAGTAATTTCGCAACCAAAATTCTAATTATAAAGGAACAAAGTACATGATTCTCTTTTTTAAGACTCCACAGACGAGTGTGATTGCCACTCAGGCAGATCATCAACTCGCAGAAAACGAAGTAAAGGAACTGTGTTGGCTCTATGGCAATGCTGAGCTATTGAGTGACCAAACACTGACAGGCTACTATGTAGGACCGCGTCGTGAAATGGTGACTCCTTGGTCAACGAATGCCGTTGAGATAACTCAGAACATGGGACTCAGCGGCATTCTGCGTATAGAAGAATACTTCCCAGTAGCGGGTGAGGATGCTGAGCACGACCCCATGCTGCAACGTATGTATCACGGACTGGACCAAGACATCTTCACCGTGAACATCCAGCCCGAGCCCATCAAGTATGTTGATAACTTGGAGGAATACAACGAACAGGAAGGTCTGGCCCTTTCACCTGAGGAAATCGAGTATCTCCATAAGATTGAGAAAGAGAACGGCCGTCCGCTGACCGATTCAGAGATTTTCGGTTTTGCACAAATCAACTCTGAGCACTGCCGCCATAAGATTTTCGGTGGCACATTTATCATCGACGGCAAGGAGATGGAGTCGAGTCTTTTTGCCATGATCAAAAAGACCACACAGGAGAATCCCAACAAGATTCTGTCGGCCTACAAAGACAATGTGGCTTTTGCACAAGGTCCAGTAGTGGAGCAGTTTGCACCTGCCGACCAATCTACCAGCGACTATTTTCAGGTTAAAGACATCGAGAGCGTCATCTCGCTGAAGGCTGAAACCCACAACTTCCCCACTACCGTAGAGCCTTTCAACGGTGCTGCCACAGGTACTGGCGGTGAGATTCGCGACCGTATGGGTGGCGGTGTTGGTTCATGGCCTATTGCCGGAACTGCCGTATATATGACCGCCTATCCTCGTATCGAGGGTGAAGGCCGCGATTGGGAAACACTCATGCCCGTTCGCAAATGGTTGTATCAGACTCCTGAGCAGATTCTCATCAAGGCTTCAAACGGTGCCAGCGACTTCGGAAACAAGTTTGGACAACCGCTGATTACCGGTTCTGTGCTGACTTTCGAACATCAAGAGGGTCAGGAGAAATATGCCTACGACAAAGTCATCATGCTGGCTGGCGGTGTAGGCTACGGCACCAAGCGCGACTGTCTGAAGAAAGAACCACAGCCAGGCAACAAGGTTGTTGTGGTTGGTGGCGACAACTATCGCATCGGACTGGGTGGCGGTTCGGTATCGTCAGTAGATACTGGTCGTTATAGCAACGGCATCGAGCTGAACGCTATTCAGCGTGCCAACCCAGAAATGCAGAAGCGTGCCTACAACTTGGTGCGCGCACTCTGTGAAGAAGAAACCAATCCAGTAGTGTCAATCCACGACCACGGAAGTGCAGGCCACTTGAACTGTCTGTCGGAACTCGTTGAGGAATGTGGCGGTGAGATAGACATGGCTAAGTTGCCCATTGGCGACAAGACCCTGTCGAGCAAGGAAATCATTGCCAACGAAAGTCAGGAGCGCATGGGTCTGCTCATCGACGAAAAGCATATCGACCACGTACAGAAGATTGCTGAACGCGAACGTGCCCCAATGTATGTAGTAGGTGAAACCACAGGCGATGCCCACTTCTCATTCAAGCAAGCCGATGGCGTGAAACCTTTCGACCTTGACGTGGCACAAATGTTTGGTCACTCACCCAAAACCATCATGCGCGACAATACCGTAGAGCGCAAATATGAAAACGTAACCTATACTCAAGACAAGATAGACGAATACTTGCAGCGCGTGCTCCAGTTGGAGGCTGTGGCTTGTAAAGACTGGCTGACCAATAAGGTTGACCGTAGCGTGACGGGTAAAATTGCACGTCAGCAGTGTCAAGGCGAAATTCAGTTGCCACTGAGCGACTGTGGTGTTGTAGCCCTCGACTATCGTGGTCGTAAGGGTATTGCCACCGCCATTGGCCATGCACCACAGGCTGGCCTGGCATCTCCAGAGGCTGGCAGCGTATTGTCGGTAGCTGAAGCACTTACCAACATCGTATGGGCACCACTCGCCGATGGCATGGATTCGCTGTCGCTGAGTGCCAACTGGATGTGGCCCTGCCGCTCACAAGAGGGTGAGGATGCACGTCTCTACAGTGCTGTAAAGGCGCTGAGCGACTTCTGCTGCGACCTCCATATCAATGTTCCTACGGGTAAAGACTCGCTGTCGCTGACACAGCAGTATCCCAACGGCGAGAAGATTATCTCTCCAGGAACCGTCATCGTAAGCGCTGGAGGCGAGGTTTCCGACATCCGCAAGGTGGTAAGCCCTGTTCTCGTCAACGACAAGAACGCTTCTCTCTATCATATCGACTTCTCATTCGATGAGCAGCATCTCGGTGGTTCTGCCTTTGCACAGAGCCTCGGCAAGGTAGGCAGCGATGTGCCAACAGTGAAAAACACCGAATACTTCGCCGATGCTTTCATGGCAGTACAAGGCCTTATAGAGAAAGGATGGGTTATGGCTGGTCACGACATCTCTGCCGGCGGTCTTATCACCACATTATTGGAAATGTGTTTCGCCAACCAGAAGGGCGGTCTCCACATCAATCTGCACGACCTCTGTGCCGATGGCGATGTAGTGAAGGCACTCTTCGCAGAGAACCCCGGTGTGGTTGTGGAAATCAGCGATGCCCACAAACAGGAATTTATCGACTATATGGAAGAACAAGGCGTGGCATTTGCCAAGATTGGCTATGCCGTTCCTGAGAGCCGCACCATCGTTGTTAAAGCTGGTGACAATGAGCATACCTTCGACATTGACGCATTGCGCGACACTTGGTACAAGACTTCTTACCTGCTCGATCGTCAGCAGAGCCACAACGGCAAGGCTGCCGAGCGCTATGAAAACTATAAGAAGCAACCGTTGGAGATGAAATTCAACGACTCTTTCACCGGCACACTTGCTCAGTATGGACTATCGGCAGATCGCCGCACTCCATCAGGCATAAAGGCTGCCATCATCCGTGAAAAGGGTACTAACGGTGATCGCGAGATGGCCTACTCACTCTATCTGGCAGGTTTCGACGTGAAAGACGTGACCATGACCGACCTTGTAAGTGGTCGCGAGACACTGGAAGACATCAACATGATCGTATTCTGCGGCGGCTTCTCAAACTCCGACGTACTTGGTTCTGCTAAGGGTTGGGCTGGTGCATTCCTCTTCAATGCCAAGGCAAAAGAGGCACTCGACAAGTTCTATGCTCGCAAAGACACACTTTCACTCGGTATCTGCAACGGCTGTCAGCTGATGGTAGAACTGGGATTGACCGGTGCTAAGGGAGCTAAGATGCTGCACAACGACTCTCATAAGTTTGAAAGTGAATTCATCTCATTGGCTATCCCTGAGAACAACAGTGTCATGTTTGGATCGCTGAGCGGCAATAAACTCGGCTTGTGGGTTGCCCACGGAGAAGGCAAGTTTGCTCTGACCGAACCAGAGAACGCCTACAATGTCATTGCTAAGTATAATTACCACGGCTATCCAGCCAACCCCAACGGATCAGCCTTCGATATTGCAGGTATCTGTTCAGAGGACGGACGTCATCTCTGCATGATGCCACACTTGGAGCGCGCCATCTTCCCTTGGCAGTGCGCTTGGTATCCTGAGGCTCGTCGCATGGATGAGGTAACACCGTGGATTGAGGCATTTGTCAATGCCCGCAAGTGGATTGAAAAACAATGAGTAACATATACTGGAGCACATTCAGTACCTTCTTTAAGATTGGCATGTTCACCCTTGGGGGTGGATATGCCATGATTCCAATTATAGAGGAAGAGGTTGTCAACAAGCACCAATGGGTGTCAAAGGAAGACATGCTCGACTTGATTGCTATCGCCCAAAGCTGTCCGGGCGTCTTTGCCATCAATATTGCGATATTCATCGGATATAAGTTGCGCAAGACACGGGGAGCGCTGGTCACGGCATTAGGTACGGCTCTGCCTTCGTTTCTCATCATTCTTGCCATAGCCATCTTCTTCCATCAGTTTGAAGACAATAAGGTTGTGGCTGCTATGTTTCGTGGCATACGTCCTGCCGTTGTGGCTCTGATTGCCGTTCCAACTTTCAATCTTGCTAAGAGTGCCCATCTCAATCGCTACACACTATGGATTCCCATCGTGTCGGCACTGGCAATATGGCTATTGGGAGTATCGCCTATCTGGATTATCATTCTTGCGGGTGTGGGCGGCTATCTCTATGGTTTGACACAAAAGAATAAGAAAGCATGATATTCCTATACCTCTTCATCACATTCTTCGAAATTGGCCTCTTCGGATTTGGCGGTGGCTACGGCATGCTGTCACTTATCCAACATGAGACGGTGGAACATTGGCATTGGTTGTCGTCATCGGAATTTACCGATATCGTTGCCATCTCACAGATGACACCGGGACCTATCGGCATCAATTCTGCCACCTATTGCGGCTATACTGCCGTAAGCAATGCAGGCTATAGTAGTAGTATGGCTGTCTTTGGATCAGCGGTTGCCACGTTTGCTTTGGTATTACCGTCGCTCATACTGATGATTCTCATCAGTCGTATGTTCATGCGCTACATGAACACCCATACGGTACAATCGGTGTTTACGGGACTGCGTCCTGCCGTTGTCGGACTATTGGCAGCAGCAACATTACTGTTGATGACTCCCGAAAACTTCTCAACTCCATCAGAGGATGCATGGCAGTTTTATATCAGCGTCGCCTTGTTTCTTGCCACTTTCTTTGGCACCAAGGTTGTAAAAATCAATCCCATCAAGATGATTGGATGCTGTGCCATTGCTGGCATTATCCTGTTTTATTGACCCTATTCAGACGATCTCCCACATCGTCGAATGA
>SAMEA104315439__coassemble_2094_pt1 | contig 5731 bp, 7 predicted proteins | sample SAMEA104315439__metabat2_low_PE_004 | metagenome-assembled genome bin SAMEA104315439 (sample SAMEA104315439) | gut metagenome | biome: Monkey gut; feature: monkey-associated habitat; material: faeces | place: China | collected 2013 | reverse complement strand
TGCATACAAACCACCTTGAAGAAACGTTCCGGAACAGCCACCCCATTTCTACCGATGCGCTCTGGACGTTTGCCCATGATAGGACCTGTACAGATAAAAATCTCAGTCTCTTTTGCCAACTGCCTGCATTTGCGCTCCACATGTTCCCATACACCACCATTCATGGCTTGCACCTGCGGACACACATTACTCAGATAAAAGCTCTCGTTCATCGCCCGCTCACTCCATTTCATATCGGCAGCAGGAGCCATGTGGCCACGACTATAGCCAGAATGCGTATAATCACTATGTTCTGCCGAACGACCTTTCACCTGTGGGTCGGGTTCAAACTGGCGTTTAGGACGTTTCACGAAACCAGCCACCTTCGTTGGATTCAGACTATATGCCACCCAGTTGGGGATAAGCCAATCCGAGTTCCAACAAGTCAAATAGCCTAAGTGACGTATCTCCTGCGCCTTCACTCCCTTTGCAGTACGTGTCAGGGTATATGTAAGTTCCTCCCTTGACATAGCCCTGCGCTTGTCTGGAGGCAGAGAAGCCATAGTGGCCTTCAGCGCTTTACGATCTTGATGCAGATTACCACCCATAAGTGGGCGGCTGGCAGAGCGCGGTTGTTGGTCACTACCGGGCAGTCGCTTGATACAAGATGACCACGACATTGCCGTCAGCAGCATGATTGTCATCGTCACCGCCATCAGCCTCATCCCATGATTATTCTTGGTTTTCATCATTGTTGGAGTTTAAAGATATTGCAGCATTTCGTCATACGATTCGCAGATATAATCGGCACCGGCTTGTTCCATCTCAGAACGATCACCATAACCAAAGAGCACACCCATGGAATCGAGTCCACAGACCTTCGCCCCTTCAATATCGAAACGGCGGTCGCCTATCATCAATACCTCATGGAGGTTGGTAATCTGCAACTGTTTCAGTCCGTCATTGATTACGTCCGCCTTGGTGTGGAGCAGCCCTTCATCATCTCTGCCAAACACATCATCTATATAAGGAGATAGTTCTGGAAAAATCTCCTTCACCACGATATCCGCCTGAAAGCGCATCTTACTCGTGGCAATGGCGGTGGTATAACCCCTGCGTTTCACTTCACGCAGGAAATCGAGCACGCCGGGATAGAGTTCCTCTTCATACATACCGATGGCAGCATGGCGTTCGCGATAGACCTCCACGGCCTCAGCAGCCTGTTCTGGAGTGAAGCCGTAGAAATCTATAAACGAGTCTTCGAGTGGCGGACCCACAAAGGGTCGCAACGTACGGTAGTCGGCAACCTCAATGCCGAAATGGTTGAGTGCATGTTCGGCACTGCGCATAATACCTTCGCCACTATCCACCAAGGTTCCGTCAAGGTCGAATAGCAGTGTGGTGTATTGTTGTTTCATCTTTTAGTGTATCGTTGTCGTTTATTGTGTGAAAGGGTTGTTCGTTCGGTCTGATTATTCTTGCCATAATTCAGTGGATTTTTAAAGGTTCTATAATATTCGTCTTATACCACACGGCCGCCTGTGCCATCGTGTCCTTCAGATCCTCGATGAACTGCATGTGGTTGTTCTGAGTGATGGCAATGTATCGCTCTGGGTGTTTCCCGTCGTGGTCGCCACTTGTCAAGTGGATGATGCAGAAGGTACGGTCGGTATCGTGATGGGCTACCATGCCTCGCTCCTTGAGAACTGCCACTGTGCGGTCGAAGCTCTCAGGAGTGGTGGGTATCACCTGCAACACGCTCCAGGGGTATTCCTGAGCCGTGAGGAGCGTGTGTCCTTCCTGCTGACTGAGCAGGAAGGAATGAATTGTTCTTGATGCTTTCATACTGCAAAGTTAAGCAAAAGTTGACGGATATCTACTTCTTGGCGACGATTTTTTCTGTGATATTACTCCATACCATAGAACGCAGTGAAAGCCTTTACACAGTATTCATGGTCGGCAACACTTCCGGTCTCCCTGCAACTGTGCATGGCGAGGATGGCATTGCCCATATCCACTCCCTTCACAGGAATGCTCGATGCCAGGATATTGCCGAGCGTGCTTCCTCCTGCCACATCGCTATGGTTCACAAAGCGTTGGCAAGGCACTCCTGCCTCTTGACAGATGCTGGCGAAGATAGAAGCCGACACCGCATCGCTGGCATATTTCTGTGCCGCATTAAACTTAATGACGGGTCCGCCGCCCAGTTTAGGATGATTGGTGGGGTCGAATTTCTCACTGTAGTTAGGATGCCAAGCGTGTGCATTATCTGCAGAAATCATAAACGCACGCTCCACTGCCTGGTAGTATGCTTCCTCGCTACCGCTTTGTGCCAGGGCAATGCGCTTCAACATATAAGATAGGAACGGACTGCCCGCACCCTGTTTGGTCTGCGATCCCGTCTCTTCGTTGTCGAAGATGGCAAGTACCTGCGTGGTCGTGGTGGGTTGTGATGCCAGCAAAGCCTCAAGGCCGGCATAACACATCGACAGGTCGTCGAGCCTGCCAGAGGAGATAAACTCATCGTGTGCACCGAAAGTGCAGGCAGGTGTGGTGTCAGCCAGATAGAGATCGAAGTCGAGAATATCGCTGGCTTTCACTCCGTCGAGTGCTTCCACAATGATATTCATCAGCAGATTGCCACGTTCCAACTCATTGTTGATGATGCCAAGGATAGGCAGCACATCTTTCTGCTTGCTCAGTTTCACACCGTCGTTCACCTGTCTGTTGAAGTGGATGGCGAGATTACTAATCTGCAACAGAGGCCGTTTGATATGCAAAAGCCGAGTCTGTGGGTGCATCGCATCCTCACCTTTCACTATCACGCGACCCGCAAGAGTCAGCGGACGGTCAAACCATGTGGACATAATTGGTCCACCATACACCTCAGTATTGAGTTTCACGATACCGCCTTCACAGTCCATCTCAGCATTCGGTTTGATGCGGAAGGTCGGTGAATCGCTATGCGCACAAATCATGTGGAAGCCCCTATCAGCCATCGGCATACTTCCGATTTGGAAGGCAAAGACCGCTGAATCGTTCTTAGTGACATAGAATCTGTCGCCAGCCACCAGTTTTCCCAGTGGTTTCTTAGGATTGATACGGCGGAAGCCATGACGTTCGAGTTCATCGGCAATGTTCTTCACAGCCAGGAAATTCACTGGCGAAGCATCGAGAAAGGATAATAGTCGTTGAATCATAATACTTCGTTTTTTTAGTTTATGTCACAAAATTACAAATAAAATCTGTAATGTCACACATCTCTCGCGAAATTCTTTCGTTCACCAGCCATCATACACGGAACACAAATCGACAGAGCATACAGATTGGTACAGATTTCCCATATTTTCTATATATCCGTGGTTTCATCATTTCAAGAATCCGTTTAGATCTGTTTCAATTCCGATGATAAAAACTATGCGATGGCGAAAAAACAGCAATACTGTTTTGAGGATTGAAAAAAAATGTTTAGCTTTGCAATTGCAAGACTCACCAACAACTGAAAAGACCTATGGACTATCAGCCTATATTAGACAAAATAAGGAAGGAAATAGAGGTGTATGAACACGAAGGGAAACAAGCCGACTACATCCCGGCACTGGCTCGTGTCAACCCCGACCAGTTCGGCTTATGCCTCAACACGCTCGATGGTAAGACCTACCGCTTAGGAGACTCCGCCACGAAGTTCTCTATACAAAGTATCTCGAAAGTATTCTCCCTCGCCATTGCCCTAAGCATCATGGGCAAAGACCTATGGCAGCGCATGGCGAAAGAACCTTCTGGGTCAGCTTTCAACTCATTGGTGCAGTTGGAGTATGAGCACGGCATTCCTCGCAACCCCTTCATCAATGCAGGAGCATTGGTCTCTGCCGATGTGTTGCTCTCCAATCTTGACGATCCCGAAGCATTCTACCTGAATTTCGTGCGCACCATCAGCGGCAACCCCACCATCGACTATTCCGACGAGGTGGCGCAATCAGAGCAGAGTTGCAGTTACCTCAATGCCTCGATAGCCTACCTGTTGAAGCATCACGGCAATCTGCACAACGATGTCAACCAAGTGTTACACCTCTATTGCAGGATGTGTTCGTTGGAGATGAGCTGTGAGGATCTCTCACGCGCCTTCATGGCATTTGCCAAGAGCAACGAGCCCTTCTCCCATGCAGGTGTCAATCTCACCATATCGAGAGTGAAGCGCATCAATGCCATCATGCAAACCTGTGGTTTCTATGACGAGGCTGGCGAGTTCTCCTTTCTGGTCGGTTTACCCGGCAAGAGTGGTGTTGGCGGAGGCATTGTTGCCATCTATCCCTCTCGCTATTCCATTGCCGTATGGAGTCCACGCCTCAACGCCAAAGGAAATTCTATCATGGGCATGAAAGCCCTCGAACTCTTCACCTCGGAAACCGAGGAATCTATATTCTAACGCCAATCGGTCATTAGGACTGAATAGGTAGGTACATAGGAGGAAGAAACAAGATATAAACGAAACAAGTTCTTTACAACGATGAATACAGCTTTAGAGACTCTCAAGTCATATTATGGTTACGATTCCTTCCGTCCTTTACAGGAAGAAATCATCAATCACGTGCTGCAACACAAGGACGCACTGGTACTCATGCCTACTGGAGGTGGAAAATCCATCTGCTTTCAGATACCTGCCTTGATGATGGAGGGCACAGCCATAGTAGTCTCCCCACTCATCTCGCTGATGAAAGATCAAGTGGAAACGTTGGTAGCCAACGGAATTGCAGCGGAGGCACTGAATAGCGCAAACGACGAAATCACCAATCGGCAAATTACTGAAAGGTGTCTGCGAGGTGAAATAAAGCTGCTGTACATCTCGCCCGAACGACTCATCACGGAATTGGGATGGATGAAAACCATGCTGAAAGTTTCTCTCTTTGCTATCGACGAAGCACACTGTATCTCACAATGGGGTCACGACTTCAGACCAGAGTATAGTCAGTTGGGCAATCTGCACGAACTGTTTCCTGATGTTCCCATAATGGCACTTACGGCTACTGCCGACAAAATTACGCGATCCGACATTATAGAACAGTTACGTCTGCAAAATGCCGAAACCTTTATCAGTTCATTCGACCGACCTAATCTGAGTCTGGATGTCAGAAGGGGATACTCTGCCAAAGAGAAGCTTCGCACAATAGCCAATCTGATTCAGCGCCATCAGGGCGACAGCGGCATTATCTATTGTCTGGCAAAGAAGACCACCGAGACTGTTGCAGAGAAACTCAGGAAAGAAGGTTTTTCCGTTGGTGTTTATCATGCAGGGTTACCCACCGACGAACGCAATCGAATACAAGAGGACTTCATCAACGATCGCATCCAAGTGGTTTGTGCTACTGTTGCATTCGGTATGGGCATCAATAAGAGCAACGTGCGCTTCATTGTCCACTACAATCTGCCCAAAACTATAGAGAACTACTATCAGGAAATTGGACGTGGCGGACGTGACGGTCTGCCTTGCGAGACTATCTTGTTCTACAACTTGCAGGATATTATCACGCTACGCCATTTCGCAGAGGAAAGTGGACAACGGGAAATCAACACCGAAAAACTACAACGCATGCAGGAATATGCCGAAGCGCAAATATGCCGCCGACGCATCCTGTTGAACTATTTTGGTGAAACAAGCGACAAGAACTGTTGCAACTGTGATGTCTGCCAGACTCCACCAACGACATTCGACGGTACAGAACTGGTACAGAAGGCACTTTCTGCCATTATCAGA
>SAMEA104315439__coassemble_2039_pt1 | contig 5836 bp, 4 predicted proteins | sample SAMEA104315439__metabat2_low_PE_004 | metagenome-assembled genome bin SAMEA104315439 (sample SAMEA104315439) | gut metagenome | biome: Monkey gut; feature: monkey-associated habitat; material: faeces | place: China | collected 2013 | reverse complement strand
CAAATACTGATAGCAGCGTGACTTATTATAATAATAGTGAAATTCATGGGCATCTCTGTTGCGTGCATAACTGTGTGACTTGTCGAAATAGGCGAGTGCTTCGTCAAACTTCTCTATGCTGAGTTTCAGTGCACCGAGGTTATTGTATGCATTGTAAATGCCGTTGGAGTCGTTCATGGCAGTGGCTTTGTCGAGTGCCTTATTGAAATAGTAGGTAGCCGAATCGTTCTTGTGTATGAGATAATAGGACGATCCCACTCTTGTGTATAGTTGCAAGTGAAGAGTGTCGTTGCGCATTGCCAGTGCGGTGTTGAGTCCGCGGTGTGCATATTCTATAGCTTTCTTGACGCGATCTTCCTCCCAATATACTTTCGACAGTAGTGCATAGGTGCGTGCCAGTAGCGGTGTAGGCTCGTTTTCGTCTTGCAGTTGCAAACTGCCAAGCAGCATTTCGCCAGCTTCGGTCCATTTGTGATCCTTCTTAATGAGTTGTTCGCCTTGCTGATATAGCATTTGTGCCTTTTCTGCCTTATTGCTACATGCCCCCATGGTGATGATGGCAAGGAGCATGATGATGAGTTTCGAATAGTGCATGTGTGATGTGTTTAGTGTTTATAGTGCATAGAAAGCATCCATTAGTGAGCGTTTGTAGTTTCTGCTCACCTTCAGTTCGTCGATGTCTTGCAGTGGCTCTTTGAGAAAACACTGCGACTCCTGTATCATTTTGACGTGTTCTATGTTGACAATATAGCTTTTGTGAATTTGTACGAAATCGGCAGAGTAGTCCAGTATAGTATCACTATTGCTACGTGATCGTAGGCAGTAGATGTTGCCATCGCAGCAGATTACTTCCCATTGTTTCCTGTCTGTGTTGAAGCGGAAGAAAGCCACCTCAGAAGCCTGCAACACAATATGTTCGCCCGTTGCGTTGATTACGATAATTGATTGGCGGCGCTGTGGTGCTACTGTCTGCATAGTTGGTATTTCCGTCAGTTTGTTTTCGTAGTAGCGCATCATCAGCATTGCTACATCTTCTGGTGTGGGTGGTTTGAGCAAATAGTCGAAAGCCTGTAGATGAAGGGCATCTATCATATATTTTTCGTGGGCGGTATAAAACACCACTTTTGTGTTTGGTTTTACCTGATGACGTATCTGTTGGCAGAATTCTATACCCGTCATGGATGGCATCTCTACATCGGTGAATATCAAGTCGGGTTGTAGTTCTATCACCTGTTCGACAGCCGTTGGTCCATCGTTGGCAGTACCTACCACTGTTACGGGGTGATTGCTTTCAAGTATTCGTTTCAACACTTCGACAGCCATGACGTTGTCATCAATGATGAATGCTCTGATATGTCGTTCCTTATTAGTCATCTGCTCTTTTATAAAAGGTTATAGTAAGAAGTCGAAATTGTCGGGCACAGTAATCCACGAGCGGCATCCTGTTTCTCCGGCAGGCAGGTCTCGCCTGTTCATTATGCCGAAAGCAATCTTACTGTTGTTGTGGTCGTTGAGCATTTGTATGGTTTGTTGCACCACTTTCATACCGGTGTGCATCTGTTCTGTTGATGTAGGTCCCAGTCCCATGCCGTTGTCGAGCACTTCTATTTCAGTGCTGTCAGTTCCTTTTCTGTGTATTTTGATGAGAAGGTCACGATATTTGCCTTCCACTATTTTCTTGGGTCTCAGTCCGTGTTTGATAGCATTCTCTACATAGATTTGTACCACCATTGCAGGTATAAACACACGGTCTGTATTCACGTTTTTTTCTTTTTCTATCTTGAAACGGAAGTCAGATTCCATCTGTTGTGACTCGATGCTGACGTAGTATTTGATGAAAGCCAGTTCTTCGCTGAGTGTTGTTTCCAGCATTTCGGTTTGTGCCAGTCCTCTTCTTAGCAGTTGTGTCAGCGATGACAGGTTTACCTTTTTTCCATTCATTTGTGCCAGCATTTCATGGTTGAGTGCGTTGAATATGAAGTGAGGCGATATGCGGTTACGTATGTTTTCCATGCGTAGCCTTACAATCTGTTGTCTTACTTCCAGATTGTGTAATTGATGTTGTCGGTGTCGCAGATAAACTAATATGCCAAGCACGATGATAATGAGTGTGGCAATGAGGAATAGTCCCCATGCCAGCAGTCCCATGATATATTGTCGGTCAATGATGTGCTGTTGTTCGTCCAGCTTTCTATTGTGTTGGTATTGTAGCAGATTGGCATTCATGCGCATGGTCATGTTTGCCGTTTGTATTGAGTCATTGATAGCATCTTTTTGTTGGTGAACTGCATAAGCTTGGGGCATCATCTTAGCTGTGCGATACACCAGTTCTTCGATTTTGAGTCGTTGCACCACTGCCGCAGGCAGCATATGCTTGGGTGTTGAGGCTTCAGCCATGCGTTTTAGTGCCCGGTCAGTATGTCCTTCTTTAAGGTCGAGCCCAATGCGCGATGTTTCGATATAGTAGCGCACAATATCGAATCCTGCCTGTTGGAAGAATGCGTCAGCCTCATCGAGTGCCTGTCGGGCTTGTTCGGGGTGTCCCAGCCATATGTAGATTTCGCCCATATTGGCACGTGCAGTGTAGTAGTCCCATGCTTTGGTAGAGTCGCCTTTCACCAGTGTAGCAGCTTTTTCGAAATAGGGTAGAGCTTCGCTGTATCGTTGTTGCAGGTACAGATCGTTACCTCTGTTATTGTAGAAGATGAATTGATCTGCTCTCTGCATCTCTGATACGTGTTGTTCGGCGCGTTTCCACCATTTGTTGCTATTCTCATAGTCTGCCATGAAGGTATATACTGTAGCTATGCCCAACTCTACGGCAGTGTTGGCATTGGGGTTGTTCATCGAGTCTGATAGTGCAAGTGCCTGCATATAGGCATCGGCGCTATAGTCGAGTTTTCCCAGTTGTCGGTAGTAATCGGCTTGGTTGGTTAGTGCAGACAGCATCAGTTGAGGTCGTGCTTTGGCTTTTTTGAGTTGTTCGATGGCTTTGTTGTTATAGACCAGTCCAGAATCTGGACGTCCCATGATGGCAGTATGCCACACCCCTTTAGCCAACAGCCATTCGGCTTGCAGCAGATTGAAGTCGCTGCCTCCACGTCCCGGCTTGCGAGCTTTGTGGTTACAACTATTGATATACTGTTGTATGCGGTTCATGGTCACCTTCATAGAGTCAGTCTGCATGCGGGTGTAGTATAGCTTATTGCGCATAGAGAGCCAGAGGTAGTAGGTGTCGCTGTCTTTTGCTGCCGTCAACTGTTGGTTGATGCAACGCGAGGCATATGCCGTACGTCCCATACCAATCGAGTCTTCCACGTTTGTGCGCAGTGTTTCTTGTTGCTTTTCTTCTTGCACAACGTCGCATCCCGTCATCATGGCGAGTGCAAGTAAGAGCCCTGTCACAGTTTTTAGTTTCCACATAGTTATAGCCAGGTTATGTTTATGTAACCGCAAAAGTAGGCATTTTTTTCTGAAAAACCATCATCTTTCTCATATTTTTGTGTGCTAATGTCTTCTTTCAATTTTGTATTTCCTCTTTCTAACCCTTGTCAGACATGGTGTTTTTTGCTCGTTGATATGTGTGGCATGTGGCATCGCTATTGTCTTTTTTTATATTGATGTGCAACCCATTATTCGATGTTTTTTGTGTATTTTTATTGTGGTTGTGAGAGTTATGAACAATTTTATCATGAGGGTGTCGCACGTTTGATAAAAGTATTGTCCAACGTTTGGCAAAAGTATTGTCTAACGTTTGGCAAAAGTATTGTCTAACGTTTGATAAAGGTGTTTTCAACGTTTGATAAAGGTGTTTTCAACGTTTGATAAAAGTATTGTCTAATGTTCGACAAAGGTATTTTCCAATGTTGGCAAAGGTGTTTTCAAACGTTTGGCAAAAGTGTTGGCAATGTCGAAATGAAAACAAAGTGATTGTTGGTCAGTGGTCGAACGGTGGTCGAATGGTGGTCGAATTTTCCGATTTTTAGGAATCGACCACCCGGTGTAAGTGCCTGTAAGTGTGCGTTATATTGTAGAATGGTGGTCGAGTGGTCGAAAATGTAAAATACACGCGTGCGTGCGCATGTATGTGCGTACATTATTATTATATAGATAAGTTAAATGAAAGAAGCCAGTAAAGCTAAAACAAAGAAATTTAATTTTTTTTTAATTTTTATGATGACAAACCATACAATGGTGCGTCATTATGCTGAAATACTATATAGTTTGTACAACCTAAAATGAAATTAAAAACAGCCACCTTACACATGATGATATGTGTAACCTTCATGATAATGACAAATGTCACAACGGCATTTGCACAGAAATATCGTGTGGCTGCATGCGACTGGATGATGCTGAAACGACAAAAGTTAGGAGAGTTTCAGCTTGCTAAAACTATTGGCGCCGATGGCATCGAGATGGATATGGGGCCATTAGGCAAGCGACCACAATTTGACAACAAACTCCGTGATCGTCATTTCCAGCAACTCTTCCGTCATACAGCCGATTCACTTGGTATCGAAGTACCATCGGTAGCCATGTCGGGATTCTTTGCACAGAGCCTGATAACGCGCGACAACTGGCGCGACCTCGTAGCAGACTGTCTGAAAACCATGGATGTGATGGGTGCCAAGGTGGCATTTCTGCCATTGGGAGGCAGTGGTCGCGAGTGGCAGACGATGACGGGTGAACCCTATAACACACTTGTTGCACGTCTGCACGAAGCCGGAGAGATGGCACGTCGAGAGGGCAAAACTATCGCACTGCGCACAGGAGTGGATGCCCGCCATACCAAGCGGATGCTCGCCGATGTGAATAGCAAGGGCGTGAAAGCCTACTTCAATCTTCAAGATGCCGTTGACCAAGGACTCGATCCATCGGCAGAATTGCGCATACTGGGCCGACGCCGCATCGCCCAGATCCATGCCTCGCTGACCGACAGCGTCACCCTCGACCGCGATACGCGAATCGATATGCCCGCAGTGAAACGCACGCTCGACCGCATGGGGTGGAGTGGATGGCTCGTAGTGGAGCGCAGTCGCGATGTAAGTCGTGTCAGAGACGTGAAGTATAACTTCTCCACCAATGTGGCATACCTCAAGAGACTGTTTCAAGAAAAAAGAGACAATAAATAAAAACTAATTACTAACAAAATGATTTATTCTATGAACAAAAATCGAATCTTTACATCAGGTAAGATGTGTGCCATGGCCCTCGTAGGTGCTGGTGCGCTGATGCTTGCCTCATGTGCAGAAGACGGTTTCACAGAAGAGCAGTTCGTTAGCTCTGTTACCAACAGCAAGCTCACGAACCCAGAACTGACCTTCGGTTCGCAGGTCAATTCCGACGGAAGTGAGAGCGTCGTTGTGAAATGGGAAACCGTGGCTGGTGCCGGTGGCTACGAGTATGAGGCTTACAATGTGGACGACCCCACAAAGCCAGTAGAACTCGCTAAGGGTACTGTAGATGGAACATCGTTCACATTCCCTAAAGCAGAGGACACCAACTACGAGGTGAAGGTCCACACCATGGGCAACACCCGATTGAACAATACCGAAGCCGATGCTCCTGAGGCAGTGAAGTACAGCACACTGGTGCCTGCCATCACTATTCCTGCCGGTCAGGATATTGCCGAATTCGTTGCTGCCAATATGCAGGACAGCGAAAACGAACAGGCCTTCGAGTTGGAAGCAGGCGGTCAATACACCTGCAACACCGCAATAGATTTCAAAGCCAACAAGATGACTTTGCGCGGTAATAAACTCGACCATGCCACTGTGGTGATGGGCGAGAAAGCTGCCATCTTCACTTCTGCACAGCTCAAAGTGAAGTTTAT
>SAMEA104315439__coassemble_1889_pt1 | contig 6151 bp, 4 predicted proteins | sample SAMEA104315439__metabat2_low_PE_004 | metagenome-assembled genome bin SAMEA104315439 (sample SAMEA104315439) | gut metagenome | biome: Monkey gut; feature: monkey-associated habitat; material: faeces | place: China | collected 2013 | reverse complement strand
TGACGGCAAATATACCTTAAAAATCACTAAAAATCCAGTCTTATTCGGTCTTTTACAGAATAAGTGACTATCTTTGCAATATCTTAAAACAACAGGTATAAAACAGATAGAATAATGAAGAAATTAGTATTTCTGTCAGCAGTGGCAGTTGCCGCACTGACATCGTGTGGTGGAAAGCTTGGAGAATTGTCTGCCGACAACTTCAAGGTAGTACCCAATCCGTTGGTTGCTGAGTCGGGTCAGGTACCTGCAACAATCAATGGTATGTTCCCTGAGAAGTATATGGCCAAGAAGGCTGTGGTTACCGTAACACCGGAACTGCGCTTCACCGACAATGGCGTAGAGACTGCCGTTAAGGGACAGAGTGCAACATTCCAGGGCGAAAAGGTGTTGGGCAACGATCAGTCCATCTCCTATAAGGTAGGCGGCCACTATACCATGAAAGCCAATTTCGCTTATCAGCCTGCCATGCAGAAGAGCGACCTCTACCTCACCTTCAACGCACGCGTTGGTAAGAAAGAGGTGCAAGTACCTGCTGTCAAGGTTGCAACAGGTGTGATTGCCACCAGCGAACTCTATCGTTCTACCATTACCAGTGCTAAGCCCTGCACATCGCAGGATGCATTCCAGCGTGTCAACGAACAGAAGTTTGATGCTACTATCAAGTTCCTCATCCAGCAGGCTGAACTTCGCAAGAGCGAGTTGAAGAGCAATTCCGTACAGGAGTTCACCAGTCTGCTCAAGCGCATTGCAAAGGATCAGGAAGGTCTCAATATCAATAATGTAGAAATCTCAGCCTATGCTTCGCCCGATGGTGGTGTTTCTCTCAACGAGAAGCTCGCCAACAAGCGTCAGAAGAACACCGAGTCATACGTGAAGAAACAGATGAAGGCTGCCAAGATCGACGCCAACCTCTCTTCACAATATACCGCACAGGACTGGGAAGGTTTCCAGGAGTTGGTTAAAGCCAGCAACATTCAAGACAAGGATGTTATCCTCCGCGTTCTCTCTATGTATCAGGACCCACAGGAGCGTGAGCAGCAGATTAAGAACATGAGTCAGGGTTTCCGCGAATTGGCAGACGGCATTCTGCCCGAACTGCGTCGTGCCCGCATGACCATCAACTATGAGACAATCGGTCGCGATGACGAGCAGATTTTCGCTCAGTATAAGGAAGATGCTTCTAAGCTCAGCGTTGAGGAACTGCTCTATGCAGCATCTATCGCCGATACCGATGCACAGCGTGAGGACATTCTCAAAACCACAACCAACCTCTATCGTGAGGACAGCCGCGCTTACAACAACCTCGCCGTACTGGCTATGCAGAAGGGCAACAATGCCGAGGCACAGAAATATCTGAGCATGGCACGCACCCTCGATGCTAAGAATGCTGAGGCCAATGCCAACATGGGTCTGCTGGCTCTGCAGCAGGGTGATGCTAAGACCGCAGAGGATTATATCTCACGTGCAGCCGGTGCCAACAATCTGGCAGAGGCTCTGGGTAACCTGCATCTGGCACAGGGCAACTACGCTCTGGCACAGCAAGACTTCGCAGGTGTAAACTCTAACAGCGCTGCTCTGGCACAGTTGCTCAATAAAGACTACGCTCGTGCCACTCAGACACTGGCTAACGTGAAGAATCCCGACGCCATGACTGACTATCTCAACGCCATCGTCAATGCACGTCAGGGCAACAACGACGCAGCAGCTTCTTATCTGCGCAGCGCAATCCAGAAAGATCCCAAACTGGCTCAGTATGCTGCCAACGACTTGGAGCTGAGCAAGGTTAGCAAATAAAGAATGAGAAAAATTCTTGGATATATTTCGTTCGTCTTGATTCTCGTTTCGTGCGGCATCGGCGGTAACAAATTCCGTCTTGAGGGCAGACTCAGAAACTTGAATCAAGGCGAATTCTATGTGTATAGTCCCGATGGGGGCATGACGGGCACCGATACCATCAAGGTGCGCGACGGGCGGTTTTCCTACGAGAAAGCCGTGCAGGGCGACTATACCTTTATCATCATCTTCCCCAACTATAGCGAACTGCCCGTGTTTGCCACTCCTGGCACTTCGCTCAATATCAAAGGCGACGCCACCCATCTGAAGGAGATTACGGTGAAAGGGTCTAAGATCAACGAGCAGTTCACCGATCTGCGTTCACAACTCAACCGCCTCACACCGCCTGAAGAACGTAAAGAGGTGGCAGACTATATCCGTAAGCATCCCGAATCGCCCATTAGCACTTATCTGCTTAATCGCTATTTCGTCTTGACCATAGATGCCGATTTCGACCAAGCCGCCCAATTGGCAGCAGTGATGTTGAAGGCGCAACCCAATAATGCACGGTTGCTCACGCTGCGCCGTCAACTCGATGTACTGAAGAAGAGCCGTCAGGGTGCTGTCCTCCCTTCGTTTACCGCTACCGATCTTAAAGGTCGTCCCGTATCGAAAGCACAGCTCAATGGTAAGGTCAATGTGGTCAATGTCTGGGCAACATGGAGTTATCAGAGTGGTGACATACAGCGCCGTTTGCAGAAACTCCAGAAGACCTACGGTTCAAAACTCGCCGTGGTGACACTCTGTCTCGATGGCAATATCAAAGACGTGCGCCACCGTGTAGATCGCGACTCTATCCCATGGCCTGTAGTGTGCGATGGTAAGATGTTCCATTCTCCCATGGCAACCCAGTTGGGCATATCTACGGTCCCCGCCATGATTGTTGCCGACAATAGCGGACGTATAGTGGCACGCGACTTAGAACCCGAAAAGGTGGAACAGGAATTGGAGAGAAGATTGAAGTGAAGACTTATGTGATTGTTGGGTGAAAAAAGTGTGAATTTTGAATCGCTATACCCTATACTTTCCATTGACAGCCATACTGTTGATAGCAGTAGTGGCTTGTTTATCGTGTCGTGGTGATTCTCATGCCGACAAGATGATGGATTGTGCTGATTCGGTCATGGTAGAGCATCCCGATTCAGCATTACACTTATTGCGTAAACTGGGTGAGAGCACAAGTGGTTGTTCTTATTCGCAGCAGATGCGCTACCGCTTATTGTTGGCAGATGCTCTCAACAAGACCGATTTCGACATGTCGAAAGACACTTTGGTGGCATCCTTCTTATCCTATTACAATAGCAAAGGCAGTAAGAAAGACAAAGCCCGTGCCAACTATCTTATGGGGCGTGTCTGCGATAGCAAAGGCGATTCGCCCAATGCATTGCATTATTTTCATAAAGCCGTCGAGATGATGGATAGCACAGGGACAAAAGAGGAATTGAGAATGTTGGCGACGATATATTGTCAGATGGCTAAGCTATATGGCGAATCATTCCTTTCTGAGCCTCAAAAAGAATACATTAATAAAGCCAGTCATATTTTTACATTATGTAAAGACACCGCAATGGCTTTGATGATAAAGGGTGAATTGGCAGATGTATATGCAAGGAAAGGCGATCTTGCTTCTGCTGTTGTAGTCGCACGAAATGTTTCTGATCAACTTGTAGCACAAGATCATGAGGCTATGTCAGCATATGTGCGTATTAAAGAGATGCACTATATACTTAAGCTGAGGCAAATAGATGCTGCAATGGTAGCAATAGCAAAACTTGAGCATGTAATTCGATTGTGGCCTTCAAATAATCACCTTGTCACTATATATAATTGTTATAAAGCCCAACTTCTTGAACAGAAAGGAGAAGAAGATTCTGCTTTTGCTTATTATAATCAAGTATTACCTCATATAAAGGGGAATGTTAATTTTGCCATACCAACTTATAGAGGTTTGATGACTTATTACGGGAAGAAGGGGCTGAATGTTGAAATGCAGAAATATGCACAGCTCTATTGTCAAGCCAATGATTCCTCGCTGGTGCATAATTCTCAGATTGTTAATAGTCGCATACATGCGCAGTATAACTATAATCTTGCACAAGAGGCAAAGAACAAAGCAGAACAAAAATCGAGTGCATTGACCATTGCTATATTGGTTATTGTGCTTTGCGCGACCATATTGCTGTTCTTTTTGTTTCAAAGGTATCAACGTCGCAAGCGAATGCAACAGGCAGAATTAGAAAAATACAATGCACAATTTGCCCTCTTACGTAAAGAATACGAAAAGGCTATGTCGGAGTATAATATATTGGAGTGCGACTTTGAGTCTTACAAGCAAGGAAAAAATGAAGAACTCTCGTTGTTGCGTTCGCAGATAGCGGAATATGTGGGCGATGGAAATGCTTTAGAGGAATGGGGTGCCAATCGTGAACTTGTCAATCATGAGTGTGTTTCGCATCTTCATAATTTAGTGGAATGTAATAAAGTGCCCAGCAATCAGGAGTTGAAAGATGTGATTTGTTTTGTGGCTTCGCATCTGCCAGAATTTTGGAGTTTTATCAACACTCCGTCAAAGAAACTCACTTTGCAAGAGCTACAGGTTTGTGTATTGCTTCGTTTGTATTTTATCCCTTCAGAAGTGGCAGCCATCATGAACATCAGTATGCAACGAGTTACTAATATCAAGGCGTTTATCAATATGAAGCTGTTTGGTGAAAAAGGAGCCAAAGGCCTGGAAGACAGACTTGTGCGGATATTGAAGTAATGTGCATTTGCTGCAGTAATGCAAATTGTGTATTTTTTGTGTATTGTATTTTGTTCGTTTGTGGTGCTTTTTCGTATCTTTGCACCATCGATTTATCAAACTAACATTATTGAACGACAAAATTTATAAGACTATGAAAAGAATTTTATTTGTATTGCTGGCAATGGTTGCCACACTTTCATTTGTGTCTTGCGATAAAGAAGATGAAACGACTGGAACGCTAATGATAGTATCCAACTCACGATTGACATCCAATGTTACTTTGTGGATTTATGACCCTCAGAATCTCGATTATTCTATTGGCTCCTTGTCGTGTGAGCGTGGTCAGACTTCTGCCAAGATGGTTCTTAATATAGGCAACTATATTTATAGGACTAATAAAGGCAATCGAGGAGGATTCCAAATTCTTGCTGGGCAAACAACGAAAGTTCAGGTATCAGAGAATTATTGATGATAGAAACATAACCTGATAAACCATCGTTTGATAATAAGAGCGTTTGTGTTAAGCCAAATGAGCAGAATTAAGCTTGCTTTAATTTTGCCATGGCGAGAGAACGTGCCATAAAATGGAAGGTTCGTTTGACTGTGTCAAACGAACCTCCTTCTATATATACGCGCGCACGCCTACGCGCACGCGATTTTGTAAAAATCGACCACACGACCACCATAACGGTATAACATCAAGCGAAACAGAATGTTATGTGGTGGTCGAATGTTTCCTTTCTGGTGCTTTCGACCACACTTCGACCACACGGATTTCCATCTCTCATAACCATGAAACAGCTAAGCGAACCATGTATATCCATGTATAAATAGGGTTAGTGAGGTTTATCAGCACTTTTTCAAACCTTGATCATATTTTTATCCAACGATGGATAACACCTTTATCAAACGTTGAAAGGATTTTTATCAAACGTTGGATAACATCTTTATCAAACGTTGAAAAGACCTTTGTCAAACGTTGAAAGGATTTTTATCAAACGTTTGAAAACACTTTTGCCAAACGTTAGACAATACCCTTGCCAAACGTTGGGCAATACTTTTGCCAAACGTTAGACAATACTTTTGCCAAACGTTGGGTAATACTTTTGCCAAACATCTAAAACTCCTTGGAAAAATGTTGTAAAAAAAAATGTAATTATTTTATTTCTGAGCGACAATTATATTTTTTTGATGGCTACAAACCAGCATCGCAGATATGCTGTACCGCAATTTGGTGTTCGATGGATGTTCTGGAAAGCCAATATATTGCAATCGAATATCAAATTAAGTATTTGTGGCTCAGTGGAATAGGCGAATTAGATATTCGGTGATCGATGATAAACGAAAAACAGAATTCTTTGTAAATTGTGTGTGGTGCCCATTGGTATTGTATCGCCACTCTTTCCGTCACGTGACCACTCATGATATATTTTTTTTGCCATGTACTCTGTAATTTTATTATTATTGTGGTTTAATATTGAAAAAAATGTTGTATCTTTGCAGAAAATTAAACCATTGATAGTAAATAGGAAATGATAACACACCACATGAGTATGCTGAAAAGAACGATAG
>SAMEA104315439__coassemble_1688_pt1 | contig 6618 bp, 7 predicted proteins | sample SAMEA104315439__metabat2_low_PE_004 | metagenome-assembled genome bin SAMEA104315439 (sample SAMEA104315439) | gut metagenome | biome: Monkey gut; feature: monkey-associated habitat; material: faeces | place: China | collected 2013 | reverse complement strand
GCTTGGCATACTTCAGCTGTGTCTTCAGCGCTGCAGCGTTCATGGCTACAAGCACGTCACACTGATCACCAGGGGTATAGACCTTGCCAGCACCGATGTGAACCTGGAATCCGCTGACACCGGTCAGCGAGCCTTGTGGGGCACGGATATCTGCCGGATAATCTGGGAAAGTGGAAATACCATTACCTACGGTGGCGCTCACCGTAGAGAAGATGTTTCCGGCCAACTGCATACCGTCACCGGAATCACCCGAGAAGCGTACGACTACCTGGTCGAGCTCCTTGATTTCTAATTCTTCAGCCATAAAAATAAAAATCTAAATTGCTAAATGTGTTTGCAAAGGTACGATTAAAAGCGGAATAACAAAAAGAAAAGTATATATATTTTGTTTTTTGCGCGTTTTGCAGTAATTTTGTGAATGAATATGAAGGAAAATAACAAAGACTACGTACGTCCGTACTTGCGATTCCTGAGGTTGCAACGCGGACTTTCCGACAATACGCTCGATGCCTATGAGCGCGATTTGCAGAAGTTGTTGGGCTATCTGCGCGATGAAAACAAAGATGTGTTTGAGGTGCAGTTGCCCGACCTGCAACATTTCGCTGCCACACTCCACGATATCGGCATCGGGCCACGCTCCCAGTGTCGCATACTCTGTGGGGTGCGATCCTTCTTTCGCTTCATGCAGACCGACGGTTGGCGTGACGACGATCCGTCGGAACTGTTGGAGAGTCCGGTGCTCGGCACTCATCTGCCAGAGGTACTCTCCACCCGTGAGGTGGATATGCTCAAGGCAAGCATAGACCTCACCAAATGGGAAGGGCAGCGCAATAGGGCGATTATCGAAACGCTCTTTTCCTGCGGACTGCGTGTCAGCGAACTCGTCACACTCAAGCTCAGCAACCTCTTCATACAAGAGCGCTACATCAGAGTGGTGGGCAAAGGGTCTAAAGAGCGTCTCGTACCCATCTCGCAGAAAGCCCTCGACGAAATTGAATTTTGGTTTGCCGACCGTCGGCAGATGAATATCAAGCCCGGCGAGGAAGATTATGTGTTCCTCAACCGACGTGGCGCGCATCTCACCCGAACCATGATACTCATCATGATCAAGCGCCAGGCTGTGGCTGCCGGTATTCAGAAAACCATCTCTCCCCATACCCTTCGACATTCGTTTGCTACGGCATTGCTGGAAGGAGGTGCTGATTTGCGTGCCATACAAATGATGATGGGTCACGAATCCATAGCCACTACCGAGATTTATACCCATGTGGATATGAGTACGCTACGCCAGCAGATATTGGAACATCATCCGCGTAACGTCAAAAACGAGGTTAAATAGGTATAAATGCTTGCAGAACACCGCCGTTTTATTTTGTCATATCCCGAAATCTGCGTAACTTTGCAGCCGAAAACAAAAATATAAGAAGATAAACATGTCATACCTTTTTTCATCAGAATCAGTATCTGAAGGCCATCCCGATAAGGTGGCTGACCAAATCAGTGACGCCATACTCGACCAGTTTCTGGCTTACGACGAGCATGCTCGTGTGGCTTGCGAAACCTTTGTAACTACCGGACAGGTGGTTATCATGGGTGAGGTTAGAAGCAGTGAATATATTGACTTGCAGGCCATTGCCCGCAAAACCATCAAGAAAATCGGCTATACCAAGGCCGAATATCAGTTTGATGGAGACTCCTGCGGCGTGCTTACCGCCATCCACGAACAGAGCGACGACATCAACCGTGGTGTTGACCGCGAGGATGACGAAAACCAAGGCGCCGGCGACCAAGGCATGATGTTTGGCTATGCAACCAACGAAACAGAGAACTACATGCCTGTTTCGCTCGACCTCTCACATCTTATCGTAAGCACTTTGGCAGATATTCGTCGCGAAGGAAAGGAGATGACCTATCTCCGCCCCGACTCTAAGAGTCAGGTTACCGTACAGTATAGCGACCACGGAACACCCGAACGCATCGATACCATCGTCGTTTCAACCCAGCACGATGAGTTTGACGATGACGACGAGCGCATGCTTGCCACCATCAAGGCTGATGTGCTCAACATCCTCATGCCACGCGTTAAAGCACAGATCAAGAGCGAGAAGGTGCTCAGGCTCTTCGATGATCAGATCAAGTACTACGTCAATCCAACGGGAAAGTTTGTTATCGGTGGTCCTCATGGAGATACCGGACTTACCGGTCGTAAGATCATTGTAGATACTTACGGAGGTAAGGGCGCACACGGTGGCGGTGCTTTCTCTGGTAAAGACTCTTCTAAGGTCGATCGTTCTGCTGCCTATGCCGCACGCCATATCGCTAAGAACATGGTGGCTGCCGGAGTAGCCGACGAGATGTTGGTACAGGTGAGCTATGCCATCGGTGTGGCACGTCCGATGAATATCTACGTCAATACTTACGGTCGTTCACGTGTGAATATGACCGACAGCGAGATAGCACAGCGCATCGAGAAACTGTTTGACCTGCGTCCAAAAGCCATCGAGCGCCAGTTGAAGTTGCGCCAGCCCATGTATCTGGAGACCGCAGCCTATGGTCACATGGGACGTCATCCCGAAGTGGTGAAGAAAACCTTTACCAGTCGTTATCACGAGACAAAAACCATCGATGTAGAGCTCTTCACTTGGGAAAAGCTCGATCGGGTAGAGGATATCAAACGCGAATTCGCACTTTAATTCTATTCCGTGCAACAGGCAGACAGCATTGCGCATAGTCAACATACGGCACATGCCGACACTGCATCGGCAACTGGTGCTGCACCCGTGCGCCAACTGACACCGGCTCAGGTGCTCAGATGGTTGCCTCGCAATGCTACGCCTGCTCAGCAGGACTCTGCCATTCAAGCCCATTTCAAGCCGGCACCCATCCGATGGAGTACGCGCCCCGACACCCTGCATCTGCCGGGACATGATGCGGGTCACGATCTGTTGAAGGCAGAACTCCCGCAGTATTATCGCGAAGGATTCTTCTCTCACAATGCCATGTTCCACCCCGAACTCTCCGGTGGACGTATCGGTATTGCCGGTTCACCCGTGCCCTACAGCATCCATAACGATGACCTCATCACCTCTATGCTGGTGGTATGTTTCCTGGCTGCCGTTGTGGCATTCTCCCATGCCCGTCGTTTCGTGGCTCGCCAATTCAAAGCGTTCTTCTATCGACCTGCAGAAGGAATCACCGAGGTGAAGGAGACAAGTAGTGAGATGCGCTTCCAGTTTTTCTTAGGATTAGTCACCAGTCTGTTGGTGGCACTGGTGTGCTATTTCTATACGCTAAACTTTATCGGCACCACCTTCACACTTCAGTCCAACTACCAACTCATAGCCATCTTCTTTGGATTGACAGTGGCATATTTCACTGGTAAACTCCTTCTTAGTACGTGGGTCAATCTGGTGTTCTTTGGAAAGAAAAAAAACGAACAGTGGATAAAGTCCTCCTTGTTTCTTTTATCGGTAGAAGGAGTGCTTTTGTTCCCTGTCGTGTTGTTGCATGCCTATTTCGGTCTAAGTCCCGAAACCAGCATTACGTGTGTTGCTGCCGTGGCCATTTTAGTTAAAATGATGTCGCTCAGTAAGTGTCTGACCATCTTTTTCAATAGAAAACTCGTTAATTTGCAGTTTTTTTTGTACTTTTGCACCCTTGAAATAGTACCGCTACTTGTTTTTTGGAGCATAGCGGTATTCATAGGAAATTATCTGCAAATAAATTTTTAGGACACCGATGATCAAGAAGATTCTCATTTCGCAACCGAAACCAACAAGTGAAAAATCGCCATATTTTGATATTGCGGAAAAATATAACGTAGAGTTTGTATTCCGTCCTTTCATCAAGGTTGAAGGACTGGAACCTAAAGAGTTTCGTGCGCAGAAAATAAACATTCTCGATTTTACGGCAATTGTTTTCACTTCACGTCACGCCATCGACAATTTCTTCACGCTGGCAAAGCAGATGCGTATTACCATTCCTGAAGATATGAAATATTTCTGTGTGACAGAGACAATATCGCTGTATATACAGAAATATGTGCAGTATCGCAAGCGCAAAGTGTTCTTCGGAACTACTGGAAAGATTGACGATTTGCTGCCTACTATGGTTAAGCACAAGACAGAGAAATATCTTGTGCCAATGAGTGATGTAAACAGTGGCTCGGTTGCTAAGTTGCTGGAGTCGAAAAAACTGCAGCATCGCGAGTGCGTGATGTATCGCACCGTGAGCAACGACTTTACCGAACAGGAAGTAAAAGACTTCGACTATGATATGTTGGTGTTCTTCAGTCCTTCGGGAATTGAGTCACTCACCAAGAATTTCCCCAGCTTCGACCAGGGAAAAGTGGCTATTGCAACCTTCGGTCCTGCTACAGCTAAGGCTGCTCAGGATGCTGGATTGCGCCTTGACTTGGAAGCTCCTTCAAAGCAATATCCCTCAATGACTGGTGCACTTCAACACTATCTGGAAGAGCACAAAGGCTAACTGCGCAGCATTGCGCTATCCCAATGGCGAGGTCTTATCCGTTAGTGGATGACCGAGCCTCTATATATAAATAAGGTATAGACAGATATCACCATGGCTACCCATACGCTCAACAAGCAAGAGCGGTTGTGTGGATTGCGACTCACAGAACAACTCTTCGACAGGGCAGGCAGCCGCTCTGTGGCTTCATTCCCTATCAGGGCAGTCTGGAGAGAGACTGAACGCCACGAGGGCGAACCGCCTGTCAAGGTACTGATGAGTGTATCTAAGCGCCATTTCAAGCGTGCCGTCAAGCGTAATCGCGTCAAACGACAGTTGCGCGAAGCATACCGACTCAATAAGCAAATTATTGTTGAGGCTGTAGAACAGCAGCAGGGGCGTGCGCTGATGGTGGGATTTGTATGGCTTGCCGATGAACTCTTCCCTTCTGAGGTGGTGGCAGAGAAGATGAACAAACTGTTGAACCGCATAGCAGAGAAACTATGATGATGCAGTGGGTACGTCGTCTGATAAAGATTATATCGCGCATCTTGGTGTGGTTGTTGCTGCTCCCCATCCGTTTCTATCAGGTGGCTATCACACCATACACACCGCCATCATGCCGATTCACACCCACTTGCAGCGAATATGCACGCCAGGCACTCATCAAGCATGGCCCTATCAAAGGACTTGCACTTGCCATTTGGCGCATCCTCAGATGCAATCCATGGGGCGGTTCGGGCTATGACCCCGTGCCGTGAACCATGCCCACAACTTGAAACAACATACAGGAAATCTAAAAACAATATAGTATATGAAGAACTTTGTAGAAGAACTTCGCTGGCGCGGAATGCTGGCACAGATGATGCCTGGCACAGAAGAACTGCTCCAGAAAGAAATGGTTTCGGCATACTTGGGTACTGACCCTACTGCCGATTCATTACACATCGGTCACCTCTGTGGTATCATGATGTTGCGCCATTTGCAGCGTTGCGGCCACAAACCATTTATCCTGGTGGGTGGAGCTACCGGTATGATTGGCGACCCGTCAGGTAAGAGTCAGGAGCGCAATCTGCTGAACAATGAGACGCTCTATCACAATCAGGAGTGTATCAAAGCACAGGTGGCTAAGTTTCTCGACTTCGATTCTAAAGAAGCAAATGCTGCCGAGATGGTCAACAACTACGATTGGATGAAAGACTTCACCTTCCTCGATTTCGCAAGAGAGGTGGGTAAGCACATCACCGTTAACTATATGATGGCTAAGGAAAGTGTGCAGCAACGTCTCAATGGAACTGCACGCGACGGACTGTCATTCACCGAATTCACCTATCAGTTGCTTCAGGGATACGACTTCCTCTACCTCTATCAGCACAAAGGTGTGAAACTTCAGTTGGGTGGTAACGACCAATGGGGCAACATGACCACAGGTACAGAACTCATCCGCCGTACCCTTGGCAACGATGTGGAGACCTTTGCACTCACTTGTCCACTCATCACCAAGAGCGACGGTAAGAAGTTTGGTAAGACTGAGAGTGGTAACATCTGGCTCGATCCTAAGCGCACCACACCTTATAAATTCTATCAGTTCTGGCTCAATGTGAGCGATGATGATGCTGAACGCTATATCAAAATCTTCACTTCACTCGAGAAGGAGGTTATCGATGCACTGGTTGAAGAACACAAACAGGACCCCGGTCGCCGTATTCTTCAGAAGCGTTTGGCAGAGGAAGTTACTGTCATGGTTCACTCAAAAGAGGCACTTGACACCGCTATCGAGGCTTCGTCTATCCTTTTCGGTAAATCTACCAAGGAGAGCCTGGAGCGTCTCGACGAGCAAACCTTCCTCGATGTATTCGACGGAGTGCCTCAGTTTGAGATTGGCAAAGACCAGTTGGGTCAGCCTGCTATCGAACTCTTTACTGCTGCCGCACCTGTATTCCCTTCAAAGGGCGAGATGCGCAAGATGGTTCAGGGAGGCGGTGTAAGTCTCAACAAGGAGAAGCTGACCGACCAGAATCGTCCTATTACAGCCGAAGATCTTATCGATGGAAAGTATCTTCTGGCACAGAAAGGTAAGAAGAACTACTATCTGTTGGTAGTAAAATAATATTTTTTGAAGGAAAAATTTGGTGGAATGCCAAATTTTGC
>SAMEA104315439__coassemble_1172_pt1 | contig 8367 bp, 8 predicted proteins | sample SAMEA104315439__metabat2_low_PE_004 | metagenome-assembled genome bin SAMEA104315439 (sample SAMEA104315439) | gut metagenome | biome: Monkey gut; feature: monkey-associated habitat; material: faeces | place: China | collected 2013 | reverse complement strand
TACCAAGACGGGCAGTTATAAGACGTTACGCTCACAACCCTTTACCTTGAAGGTTGCTAAGGGTAGTGGTAGTTCGTCGTCAACCTACGCTAGCGAAGAACTGCAACAAGTCAATAAAGACATCCGCTTTATAAAGACCGGAGAGGTCAATCCCAGAATGTTGGGCGACACCTTCTTCGCGTCAACAGCCTACTGGACTATCCTTGTTGTCCTGCTGGGCATCTTCGTTACCTTGTTTGTAGCATTCCGCCAGCGAGCCATCGATCAGGCTAACGTAGTGAAGATGCGTGGCAAACGGGCCAACAAGGTGGCCATACGACGACTTCGTACAGCCGCCAAACTCTTGAAGGCCGACAAGCAGAATGAGTTCTACGACGAGGTGTTGCGTGCCCTTTGGGGATATGTGGGCGATAAACTCAATATTCCTGTTGCCGAACTCTCACGCGAGAATATCAGTCAACGCCTTGGCGATCGTCAGGTAGATGGCGAAACTATCAAACTCTTCATCGGAGCCCTTGATGAATGTGAGTTTGCGCGCTACGCTCCTGGTGATGCGCATGGTAATATGAACAAGGTGTATGAAGCTGCCATAGAGGCTATTACGTATATCGAAAAAGGAAGAGAGGTGAAGTCATGATAAAATATGCTATACAACATACCACAGCTGCCAAACGCTTTGTTGGAACAATAGCCTTGGGATGCTGTCTCACGCTGATGTTGATGATGCCGTTGGCGCTACAAGCGCAAAAGGTGACGAAGGCTGATGCCGATAGCGCCTATACCCATGAGCGTTACCAGCAGGCCATCCATATCTACGAGGAATTGCTCAAGCAAGGGGAGGATGCCGACCTCTACTACAACCTGGGTAATGCCTGGTATCGTACCGATAATATCACACGGGCTATTCTCAACTATGAGCGTGCACTACTCCTTTCGCCTGGCGACGAGGATATTCGTTTCAACCTACAGATGGCACAATCAAAAACCATCGATCGCATCACGCCGGAAACGGAGATGTTCTTCGTCACCTGGTACCATTCCCTGGTCAATCTCATGAGTGTTGACGCATGGGCATGGGTGGCGCTTGTCTCGTTGGCGCTTGCCATCATATTGGCGTTGGTCTATCTCTTCGTAGATCGCGTATGGATGCGAAAGACGGGATTCTTCGGCGCTCTCGCCTTGCTGATGATGTTCCTCTTGGCCAACCTCTTTGCTTGGCAACAGCGCGACAAGCTCCTGCATCGTGATGGAGCCATCGTCGTGGCGCCTACCGTTTCGGTCAAGAGTACCCCGGCGAAAAACGGTACCGATCTGTTTACCATCCACGAAGGAACACGTGTCACCATCACAGACAATACGATGAAGGGATGGCGCGAGATACGCTTGGCAGATGGAAAGCGCGGATGGATTGCCGTAGAAACCATAGAGATTATTTAGGCTGCAACCCACATGGAAACAATCATTCAGTTTGACCAGCAATTGTTGTTGATGCTCAACGGTAGTGACTCGTTGTTTGTTGACCAACTGGCTGTAATCCTGACCAATGCCCGTACGTGGATTCCACTCTATATCGCATTATTCTATATGGTGCTGCGATGCAACAATAGTGTTTCACAGGTGCTTCTGGTATTAGGCGCAGCAGGCCTCTGTGTGGTATTGGCAGGAACCATCGACGACACCATCGTCAAACCGTTGGTAGCCCGATGGCGACCTACCCACGACCCACAGATAGGTATCCTCGTCGATGTCGTCAACGACTATCGGGGAGGCAACTACGGATTCTTCTCCGCCCATGCCGCCAATACGTTTAGTTTGGCGGTCTTCTTCTCGTTATTGACACGCAACCGCATCCTATCGTATTTTCTGATAGGCTGGTCGTTGGTTAACTGTTGGACGCGCATATACCTTGGCGTGCATTATCCTGGCGACATCCTTGTCGGTCTGCTCTGGGGCGGACTGGTAGGCTATGGCGTCTATCGCCTCTATCTCCGTGTTGCGAAACCCGTAGCCTATGGCATGTATTTCTGCGAGATACCCGTCCTTGTCCTTGTCCTGACAGCCTTCTGTGCCGTACTCTACAGCCTCGTTTGTTCATAACAAGGGCGGTCCAACCGTCTCGATAGACTGAAACAAGGAATGGACGACGAGAGACGATATCGTTTGTAATCCTCGTTTTCAACGGTTGGAAGTTGGGTAAGGAGAACCTTTTCACGTATAACTTTATAAAGAAAAGTTTTGTGATTTCGTTTTTTATTAGTATCTTTGCATCCGCTTAAACAAATAGGCGTTCTTTGAATGTTGCCGATATGGCTCAGTTGGTAGAGCAACGCATTCGTAATGCGTGGGTCGCCGGTTCGAGTCCGGCTATCGGCTCATTTCATACAGGAGTTAGAACCTATGTTCTGACTCCTGTTGTCTTAAAAGGCACATTATTATTCTCCATGCGGATTTAGCTCAGTTGGTAGAGCATTGGCTTCCCAAGCCGAGGGTCGCGGGTTCGAGTCCCGTAATCCGCTCCTTTTTTATCTCCCCCGAAAAAGTCATACGGAATTTTTTTATCCACGGATCACACGGAGCATTTAGGTTATAGGTTAGTGTTTAGTGTTTAGTGGTTAGAGATTTTTATTTAAAGATTTTATTTCCGTCTAAATTCCGTCTAAATTCCGATGATTGATTTCTTGCGAAGCAACCCCAAAACATCCGTCTAACAATCCGTCTAAGATCCGATGATTGATTTCCGTGCGACATTAGAAGAATCCGCGTCAACCGTGTGTAACCTTTCACCGGATGGCAGAAGGGCAGAGGTCGCGCAGAAAGCAATCAGCACAATGGGGCTTGCGAGCCGTACAAACGTAGCGACCATGGAGCAACAGCCAATGGTGAGCAAGGGGAATATCGGCAGAAGGGATGATGCGCAAGAGTTGACGCTCAGCCAACAAAGGAGTAGAGGCAGACCGCGTGACGATACCTAACCGATGGCTGACGCGGAACACATGGGTATCTACAGCCATGGCAGACTGTCCGAATGCCACACTCAACAGCACATTAGCCGTCTTACGACCCACGCCGGGAAGCGTCAGAAGATCTTCCATCGTCGCAGGAACCTCCCCATCGTGATGCGTCATCAATTCACGAGCCATCTCAACCAGATGGGCGGCTTTGGCATTGGGGTACGATACGCTCCTGATGTACTCATAGACCTCATCGGCTTCTGCTTCTGCCAGCCTGCGTGCATCAGGATATTGTTTGAAAAGAGCAGGCGTAACCTGGTTAACGCGTTTGTCGGTACATTGTGCACTAAGCATTACCGCCACAAGTAGTTGGAAGATGCTGCCAAATTGCAATTCCGTTGTTGGATTGGGCATCTTCTCGCGAAATCTCGCAAAAATCAAAGCATCACGTTCATTCTTTTTCATATTCGTTGTTTTATCTCACACGGTCACACGGAATATTTTTTATCCACGGATCACACAGAAAAGATTCTAGTTAAAGATTTTCGTAGGATGATAAAGACCACTCCCTCAGACTTCAGACCTCAGACTTCAGACTTCATTTTTTGTTAAAGATTTTGTTCAAGATTCTAGTTTAGATGTCGAGCCGTAGGCGATCCATAATTAAGTCCTTCCCAAAAGCGAGGTATTCGAGCGCATTTTCAGTCAAGATTTTCGTTAAAGATTATTATTTCTGGCCAAAGGCCATTTTCATTAAAGATTTCCCCCAAAGATTTCTTGCGAAGCAACCCCAAACTTAGAGTGTCATCCGATGATTTCATCCATGTGACATTTTATTGAGTTCCTTTTTGAATCTGATGTAGTATAGGAATCCCGCGATGGTCAGACCAAAGGGGAAAGCCGTCCAGATGCCATAGATGCCCAGATCGCAGATAAAGCCGAGGGTATATCCCAAGGGCAGGCTGACCACGAAATAGGCGATGAAGGCATAGGTCACCATCGGTTGTACGCAGGCTATTCCACGAAGGGCATTGGCAAACGCGTATTGCATGCCGTCACCAAACTGATAGAGCGCCAAGATGAGAATCAACCCCGACACATACAGTTGCACCTCGATATTCTCGCTGAACAACCCGCCGATATGGTTGCGGAACAGCAAGATAGGGATGCTCAGTACGAGCGAGATAAAGAGGTTCAGACGGAAACCATCCATCGCATTAGCCTTCACGGCAGCAAAGTCGCGTTGTCCCACGAAATGGCTGACGCGTATCGCCATGGCAGCTGCCAATCCCGACAGAATCAGGTAGAACAGTTGCGAGATGGTAATCATCACCTGATGGGCAGCCAAAGGAATCGTCCCCAACCATCCTGCCATCACACAACTCAGACTGAACGCAGCACTCTCCATGCCGAGTTGCAAGGCAACAGGCCATCCCAAACGGTTCATTTCTATGAAATCCACTTTGTTGATAGGATAGGAGAGGAAGTGGTGGCGATAAGTCTTGTAGCGTCGGCAGGAGAGCATCACGCCAACGAGGACGAGAGCCATGAAGACACGCGACCCTAATGTGGCAATACCGGCACCCAGGAGTCCCATTTCAGGAAAACCGCCCACGCCATAGATGAGAAGCCAGTTGAAGAGAATATTCAGCAGGTTACCGCCCACCATGGTCCACATCGCCACTTTGGTTTGTGCAATACCGTCAAAGAATTGTTTCAACGTGTTGAAGAGACCGACAAAGAGGATGCTCGCCAGATTGACCAGAAAATACGGCCGGATGAGCGACAACAGTTCGTCAGGTTGTCCGATGTGTTGAAGATTGAAATAGAGGAAGGTCATGACGGCTGTAAACAGCAAGCCGACAACCCCGTTGGCCACAAGAGAGTTTTTCACTTTTCCTCCTACGGCTTCGTGTTGTCCCATACCATAGAGGCGTCCTACGACAGGCGTCAGTCCGTAGGAGAAACCCATATAGGCGATAAGAACAAGACCGAAGATATTGTTGACCAGGCCGGCGGCAGCCAGTTCTTCTGTGCTGTGATGACCTATCATGAGCGTATCGGCAAAACCGAGTACGATGGTGCCCAACTGGCCGATGATAATGGGAATGCCCAGCACGAGCAGTTCGCGGTAATGATGTCGTTGTTGTGATGTTGTAAGAGTCATTTCTTCCTTAGTTTGTCAGTCTGCGGGCCACTACCTGTGAAAGCCCAAATATGGGAGCCGGCAAAAAGTCTGTCGGCTCCCATATCGTATAGAGAGAGGGAGTGGGAACTCCCTGAGTATGTTATTATTTAGCAGCGTTGATGCGGTTCTTCACCTTATCCACGTAGGCATCGATGGTAGCAACAGCCACGATATTCACCACGTCGCGCACGCTGGCTCCGAAGTCGATGAAGTGGATAGGTTTGTTGAGTCCCATCTGGATCGGGCCGATAATCTCGACGTCCGCATCCAGCATCTGCAGCATCTTATAGCTTGAGCGTGCTGATGAGAGGTTGGGGAATACGAGCGTGTTCACATCCTTACCATTCAGGCGACTGAAAGGATACTGTTCGTCGCGGAGTTCGCGGTCGAGGGCAAAGCCCAGCTGCATCTCACCGTCGATAGCCAGTTCAGGACATTGCTGCTGCATGATTTCCGTAGCCTTGCGCACTTTCTGTGCCCCATCAGAAGTAGAGCTGCCGAAGTTAGAGTGAGAAATCATCGAGATAACCGGTTTCTCGTTGAAGAAGCGTACGCTGGTAGCCGCCAGACGTGCGATATCAACAAGTGTGTCGGTATCAGGATTCTCGTTCACCATGGTATCGGCAATATACAGGGTACCCTTCTGAGAGTTGATGATATGCATCGAACCGAAATGCTTGTATTCCGGACGGATGCCAATCACCTCTTTTGCCACCTTGATGGTGTTGCTGTATTTGGTATAGAGACCCGTGAGGAAAGCATCAGCTTCGCCAGTCTCCACCATCATCATACCGAAGTAGTTGCGCTCAAACATCTTATCGTTAGCCTCCTGGAAGGTGTATCCGTCGCGCTGGCGTTTCTCGGTCAGGATGCGCGCATAACGCTCGCGGCGCTCCTGCTCGTCAGGATGACGCAGGTTGATAATCTCGATACCGTCGAGGTTGAGATCCAGCTGTTTAGCCAATTTCGCAATCACCTCGTCGTTACCCAGCAGGATGGGGTGGCAGATGCCTTCAGCCTTCGCCTGTACGGCAGCTTTCAGCATAGTGGGGTGTACGGCTTCAGCAAATACCACACGCTGTGGATGAGCCGAGGCAGTAGCGTAGAGCTTCTGAGTCAGTTTGGTTTCCTGACCGAGCAATACCGACAGCGAACGCTTGTATTCATCCCAGTTCTCGATGGTCTTGCGGGCCACGCCACTCTCGATGGCAGCCTTGGCAACGGCAGCACTCACCTCTGTGATGAGACGAGGGTCAACAGGTTTCGGAATGAAGTACTCGCGACCGAAGGTGAGGTTGTTCACCTTATAGACATCGTTGACCACGTCGGGTACAGGCTGTTTGGCAAGATCGGCAATAGCGTGAACGGCAGCCAGCTTCATCTCTTCGTTGATGGCGGTAGCGTGAACGTCGAGTGCACCACGGAAGATGTATGGGAAACCAATCACGTTGTTGATCTGGTTAGGATAGTCAGTACGACCTGTTGACATCAAGGTGTCTGGACGAGCCTCCATGGCATCCTCGTATGAGATCTCAGGTACGGGGTTAGCCAAGGCGAAGATGATAGGATCTTTAGCCATCGACTTCACCATATCCTGCGAGAGCACGTTACCCTTCGACAGACCTACGAAAACGTCGGCTCCGTTGACAGCCTCTTCCAGGGTATGCACATCACGACGATCGGTAGCAAAGAATTTCTTCTGTTCGTTCAGGTTCTCGCGGTCAGAAGTGATCACACCCTTTGAGTCGAGCATCAGGATGTTCTCCTTTTGAGCACCGATAGCCATATAGAGTTTGGTACAAGAGATGGCAGCAGCACCTGCGCCGTTGACCACGATCTTCACCTTTTTAATATCCTTACCAATCACTTCAAGGGCATTTTTCAGTCCGGCAGCAGAAATGATAGCCGTACCATGCTGGTCGTCGTGCATCACGGGGATATCGAGCGTACGCTTCAGGCGCTCCTCAATATAGAAGCACTCAGGCGCCTTGATATCCTCAAGGTTGATACCGCCGAAGGTAGGCGCAATCTTCTCTACCGCTTCACAGAATTTCTCAGGGTCCTTCTCAGCCACCTCGATATCGAACACATCGATGCCACCATAGATTTTAAACAAGAGGCCCTTACCCTCCATGACAGGTTTGCCGCTCATGGCGCCAATATCACCCAGTCCAAGAACAGCCGTTCCGTTAGAGATTACAGCCACGAGGTTTCCTTTGTCAGTATATCGATAGGCAGCCTCAGGGTCTTGCTGGATCTCAAGACACGGATAGGCAACACCAGGAGAGTAGGCGAGCGACAGGTCTGTCTGTGTACGGTAAGCCTTGGTAGGCTTCACTTCAATTTTTCCAGGACGGCCAGCCTCATGATAGCTGAGGGCGGCCTCTTTAGAGATTTTTACCATGATAATATAAGTAGCTTTACGTTTATTTCCATTAAAACAGCACAAAATTACAAAAAATGAGCGAAAATACGCGAAAAAACATCAACCTTTTTAATCTTTTTAGTAACTTTGTGGGCAAAATGGTTACTTATGCAGGAAATAACAAGAGATTTGACTGATTATCGTATAGGATTAAGGGATAAGATACTGGAAACAGCCATGGCTGCGTTTGAGAAAAAAGGTGTCAAGGCGGTTAAGATGGACGACATAGCAACAGCCTTGTCCATATCTAAGCGCACCTTATATGAAATATATGACGACAAAGAGGCTTTATTGTATGAAGGCATCAGCAAGCGCGACCGTCTGCGTCACGACCAGATACAATCCTATGCCAGCAAGGGTCATAATGTGATGGAGATACTGAAGGAAGCCTATCGCGTCAATAGTAACGCCTCCCGCAATATCTGTCCTGCATTCTACGAAGACATCCATCGCTATCCTAAGATAGAGCAATACATGCAGAAAGTCAGGGCCCACAAGTGCGCCGAGATATTAGATTTCATGCAATTAGGTGTTGAGCAAGGTTTCTTCCGTTCCGACATCAACTACAATCTCTTTCTCATCCTTTGTGACTCCGTCACCGATGCCATCATCAAAAACAAGCTCTTGTCAACCTATACCATGGACGAGCTCTACTACAATTTCTTCCTTGTTCCCCTCCGTGGTGTATGCACAGAAAAAGGCTTGCAACTGGTAGCGGAAACCTGGAAATAGCCTTGCACACGGATTCCACTCTAAGTTTGCAGAAGAATGCGACGCAGTCGCATAAATGTTAAATAATCAAG
>SAMEA104315439__coassemble_1109_pt1 | contig 8715 bp, 8 predicted proteins | sample SAMEA104315439__metabat2_low_PE_004 | metagenome-assembled genome bin SAMEA104315439 (sample SAMEA104315439) | gut metagenome | biome: Monkey gut; feature: monkey-associated habitat; material: faeces | place: China | collected 2013 | reverse complement strand
AAGAGGCCTTCGCTGTTTTTGATAGAAACGAATACGTGGTTGGCAGCCTTCTTGGCATCAAACGTGATGCTGCCTGCGCCATTGGTCAGTTTGGTAACTGCCATCAGGTTGCTTTCGTCTTCCAGCGGAGCATCAGAATAGATGCGCATCTCGCTCTCACCGGCAATGGTGGGGCAAGCGGCTGTTGCACTAACGGTGGTTGCTACATTCCAGTTTTGTGTGGGGTCGATGGCTCCAAACTGCTGGTTCCAACTGTTGTTGTACTCATTGACCTTCTGATTAGGATCGTAGAGGTTTGAGTCTTTAGAGCAGGAGCTCAAAAAGAATGCGCCCGATGCTGTAATCAAGGCACATGACAATAATAGTTTTCTCATAGAGTTATAATTATATTTTTTTCGTTGTTCGTTATTTCTGAAACGATAAGTATAGTGATTCTCTGGATGCAAAGATACAAATATTTGTGAAAATGACAAGCGTAAATCCCAATAATTTTATGATTTCCACCTATTTATATGCGTTTTTCACCTTGTGGAATTGCTGTGTGGGGCAACAGACAAACGAACAAGGGGTGGAGAGATTCTTTATTTTGTGTTGGAAAAATTGGAGATTAGAAATAATCGCCGTATCTTTGTGCACGAAAACACGATGATCTATCACAACGACAAGTATTGATGATGAAGAAGAAAGATGCTATGCGACAGATGGGCAGCCTGTTGGCGGGATTGCTGATTCTCGCTTCGATTGCCCTGGCGAAACATGGTTCGTTGCCCGGCCACGACTTCCAAGCGACAACAGCCACAGCCCCCCAAGCCGACAACAACATCTTGCAGGTGCTCGACGATGAAACTATGGTGGTGAATACCACGTCGATCGCATCAGATATTATCGGCTATGCCGGAACGGTTCCACTCCTGATTACCATCAAAGACAACAGGGTGGAGCAGGTCAAGGCATTGCCCAATCAGGAGACGGAAGATTTCTTTGAAACGGCAGCGGTGCTGCTTTCCCGGTGGAACGGCAAAACCACGGAAGAGGCTGAGGCTCTGCAGGTGGATGCGGTGTCGGGCGCTACTTTTTCTTCGAAAGCCATTATCGGCAACGTGCAACGTGGATTGGCGTATGCCCGTCGCGCACAGGCTACCATTACGCAACCGTCTTTCGACTGGTCGGTAAAAAACATAGCCGGCATCCTGGTGGTGCTGATGGCTGCCATCCTGCCGTTGTTTGTGAAAAACAAAACCTACCGTTTCTGCCAATCCACACTCAATGTGGTGGTGCTCGGCTTATGGTGTGGATCCTTCCTGTCCTATACTTCGCTCATGGGATATATGGCACACGGCATGAATCCGCTGGCGGTAGCGGTGCCTTGTCTCATGCTTTTGGTCGCTTTGGTCTATCCGTTGATAGGCCATAAGTCATACTATTGTACCCACCTGTGCCCATTTGGTTCGCTGCAGTATATGGCAAGTCGGTGTGTCAGCTATAAGGTGAAGATGGGTGCCCGCCTCGTGCGGGGCTTGGACATTTTCCGAAAACTGCTATGGTGCGTGCTGATGATCCTCATCTGGACAGGGGTGTGGGCTGATTGGACCGACTATGAACCGTTTGCCGCATTCATCTTCCAGTCGGCATCGTGGGTGGTCATCGCCATCGCCATCGCCTTTGTGCTATTGTCTTTCGTGGTTGTTCGTCCGTATTGTCGCTTCGTCTGCCCCATGGGCACATGGCTCAGAATCTGCCAGTCCTCCAAGTGGCGACCCTTCTGACGGGATGTCGGTATCGAGACAGCAATCATCTCGGATGGGCGGCATGGTGCTGCCACTTGGAATCCTTAAAATTTTAGTTTTCTAAAAATTTCGACCACACGACCACAGATGTGGTGTAATCGACTGTGAGACAGCATCTTTAGGCTGTGGTCGATTGTTCCAAACCCGTGCTTTCGACCACACTTCGACCACGCATGCTTTTCCCGATAATCATGGCGGATATTCACACGAAGTAAACATAAATTATTTTCAGGCATTTTCAAACGGCTGACAAAGTTATTGTCAAACGTTAGATAAGAGTGTTATCCAATATTGGATAAAGGTGTTATCAAACGTTAGATAAAAGTGTTGTCCAACGTTAGATAAGAGTGTTGTCTAACGTTAGACAAGGGTCTTTTCAACGTTGGAAACAAGTTGTTTCAAATATCGGGAAAGAGTGGTGTCAAATATTATGCAATAGCGTTACCCAACGTTAGACAAGGGCGTTGTCGGGCGTCAGAACATACAAATTGTGTATTGTTGGCTATTCTGGTTGGACTGTTTCTGTGATGGCAACGGCAGATGACTGGTGGTCGAAGGGTGGTCGGAAACTGCCGAGTCAGCGTAATCGACCACACATGTAAGCTGCATATACATAGCGCGTTATGCGGTTGTGGTGGTCGTGTGGTCGAAATTTTGCAACATCGCGTGTGCGCATGCGTACACACGCGTACCTATTATATAATATAAGTAGGTTGTCGCAATCTTCCCGCCTACAAGGGTAGGTTACTTCTTGGTGTCTTCCTTCGTTTCTTTCATGCGCTTGCGGAAAGCCTTCAGCGCTCTGCCGGCATTGGGAATGCCACGCGAGCGAGCCTGCTTAAAGGTGCGCTCAGCCTGTTTGTAGTCGCCCAATTGCTCGTAGGAGAGTGCCACATAGAAGTATATCTGGTCATTATCAAAACCTGTGCGCAGGGCACTATCGCCATAGATAACGGTGTTCAGCGCATCTTTCTCGTCGTAATAGCTAAATGCCTTGCCGCAAAGATTGACAAACTCGCGACGCTTCTGGATAGAGTCTGCTGCCGATTTCCAGTGCGACTTAAACTGTGGTGGCGCCATCAGTTTGTCTTTTGCCCATAGTCCATAGTGGTGGCGGTCACCCTCAGGAGTGCGCGACTGTTGGCTGGTGTTTGAATGAATCTCAGAAAAGTTGGCATCCTGTGCCCACGTTGTGGTGGCTGACAGTATGAGCAGGCAGAGGGTGATGAAGATATTTTTTTTCATGCTTTGTGTTTTGTTTTAGTTTCAATTCTTCGGTATTGCTTTTCTCTTTACCTTATTATTTCTGATTGCAAAGGTAAAGAAAATAATTAAAAAAGCCTTGATGTCTCCTCATTTTTTTCTACCGCTCCCCTCTGAATCATTACACCTTACTCGTTCATTCATCGCTGCAGAAACGAAACAGCGCTTCCGATTCAAACCGTTTGTTTACGCATTGTTTACGCAGAAACGAAAAACAGCGACCTACAAATGCTCGTAAGTCGCTGTAATAGAAGCGTGGACCAGCCAGGGCTTGAACCTGGGACCTCCAGATTATGAGTCTGTTGCTCTAACCAACTGAGCTACAAGTCCGCAAATTTTTGCGGTGCAAAGGTACTGCTTTTTTTGCAAATACGCAACTAATTGCATGAAATTTTGTAATTTTGTACCCGAAATGGAAATATTAATATACGATAAGGCGATGCAACTCGAAGGATTGGCGGTGGCAACCATCGGAGTTTTTGACGGTGTGCATCGTGGTCATCGCTTTGTTTTCGAACAACTGGCAGATAAGGCACGCGAGCGAAAACTGATATCTACGGTCATCACGTTCGACCGCCATCCACTCAGTGTGGTATGTCCCGACAAGTGTCCTCCGCTGCTGACAACACTCGATGAGCGGTTGCAATTGCTGTGCGCCACTGGTGTGCAGCGTTGCGTGGTACTGCCGTTTACTGAAGAGATGGCTGGCTTGGCTGCCTGCGACTTTATGTTGCTGATGCGCCAACAACTTGGCGTGAAGCTTCTGCTGACGGGTTACGACAACCGTTTCGGCCACGACCGATCTGCTGGTTTTAGCGACTATGTGCGCTATGGACAGGAGATGGATATGGATGTTGAGGCGCTTGAGCCGTGCAACATCACGGAAGAGGACTGCCCCGTGAGTTCGTCGATGGTCAGACGACTGTTGGCTGACGGTGCGCTCGACAAGGTGCATCACTGTCTTGGACGCGACTATAGTCTCGAAGGTCAAGTGGTCAGCGGCGAACAGATCGGTATGAAGATTGGCTATCCCACTGCCAATCTCTCGCCCGATGCCCATAAATTATTGCCTAAGGCTGGAGTTTATGCCGTATGGGCAACAATCGGTGTGGATGGACCTACGCTGCCTGCCATGATGAATATCGGCCATTGTCCAACGTTTGGCGGTCGGCCTACAACGCTCGAAGTGCATCTTTTCGACTATAACGGCAATCTCTATGGACAGACTGTGCGTGTGCGCTTTGTCGGTAGGTTGCGCGACGAACAGCGTTTTGCCGATGTTTCAGCGTTGAAAGCGCAGTTGGCAAAGGATCAGAGCGACGCCTTGCAGGTGCTTCGTGCCGATGGAGAGGCACAGAAAACAGCATCCAACAAGTAGTTGATTGCTGTAGAAATATGATAAACCAATTAAATAGAAAAGATAGATGAAAAAGGCAATATTATATGTTTTGCTGTTTGTGGCCATTCAGGTGGTGGTCATGAATGTGGTAGAAGGCGTATGCCTATTGATAGGAAGCACATCGGTGGTGGTTGACAAAACAACACAGATGATTATCGGTTTGTCGGCTGCCAATGTCCTTGCCCTTGTTGTTTTCTTGTGGAAACGGATGACACCCTTATCGCCCAGTTGGTTGCTGACACGTCCTTGGAGCGTTCTGCTTTGGACTGCACTGGCATCAATAGGCATGGCAATTCCCTTTACCTGGTTGCAGGAGCATCTTCCTGAGTTGCCTAACCTGATAGAAATAGAGATGGGCAATTTGATGGCCAACTACTGGGGATATGTGGTTATTGGGCTGTTGGCCCCTTTGGTAGAGGAAGTCGTGTTCCGTGGTGCAGTGCTTCGCGTACTGCTTGAGAAGCTGACACCATGGAAGGCAATAGCCGTATCAGCATTGCTTTTCAGTCTGGTGCACGGCAATCCCGCCCAAATGCCTTATGCCTTTATTGGCGGTTTGCTGCTGGGATGGATGTATTGGCGCACGGGTTCAATCATTCCCGGAATGGTGTATCACTGGGTGAACAACAGTGCAGCTTATATCGTTTCCAATATGTATCAACAGGCAGATGTGAAGCTGGTAGATATCTTCGGAAGTGAGCAACATGCGCTGATGGCAGCAGGATTCTCGTTGATGATACTTATTCCAGCCTTGTGGCAGCTGTATCTGCAGATGAAGCGTGCCGATAGTCAGAACTGATGTCGTCCGTTTGGGCAACATCCCCGACAGGCCGTTAGAACGACCGAATGACGGTTGCGGCATTTCGGTTTATGCTCTAAGCCATAAACAGTTTCAGGACTTTAGTGACAAAAAGTACGACGGGCCACCTATCATTATTGATGGGTGGCCCGCTTCGTTAGTATGTTATGAAAAATTTGAGAGAAGTGAAACTTCACAGTTTCGTTGTTGTTTTAATGTTGAAATGATTTAAATATAGAGAAAGCATAGAAATGTATCATTCTTTATGTAGTGTCTCGTTGACAGCTTTGCTGCTGTCGGCAGGGGCATCGGTGATATTTTCCGCCTGCATGGGCACTATGGTGTCGGCTGTGTCAATCTGCTGGATATAGGAGTTGGCATAGTCGATTCGTGGGTCGTTCCAACTGGCATCCCATGGATGCTGAAGGGCTCCACCTACAGAGAAGATGATGGCAATGACTGCTGCGGCCTTGAAGAGCGGTCTCAACTGCTGTTGCAGAGAGATGGTGCGAGCCTTGACGGGCTTCACTTCGGTATCTTCTGTGAGTGCCAAGATGCGTTCATCGAAGTCATCGCCCAACTTGATGTCTGCATCTTCCTGCTGGCAGGTGAATAGCGGCTGGTATTGCTTCAGTGCCGCAGGAATGTCCTGTTGGCTGAAGAACGCACGGAGGATGTCCTCTTCTTCGATAGAGGTTTCCGCTTTCCAGTAACGTTCCAAAAGTTGTTCGATGTACTTATAGTCCATAATTCTCTGTTTTCTTAAATTGTTGTTTGATAGCCTGACGTGCCCTGAAGATATTGACCTTCACTTGTTCCTCGCTGATGTCGAGCAAGGTGGCAATGTCTTTGTAGCTCTTCCCCTCGATATCGCGCAGTTGCATGACGCATCTTTGCTTCTCTGGCAGTCTGTCAATGAGTTGTCGGATGAGTGCCACCCGGTCTCGTTGCATTGCCTGCTCTTCGGGGTTTGACGCGCTGCTGTGGTCTTCAGGGTCTGTTGCTACGCTGTCGAGCGATGCTTCCTGTCGTCCCATGCGCCGTGTCTTGTCGAGCGAGAGGTTGCGGCATGTGGTGGTGCAGAAGGCTTCGATATTGTCTATCGTGTCCCAGCTGTCTCGCCGGTTCCATACCTTTATCATGGTTTCCTGTACGACATCTTCTGCTTCCGCAGGATCGAGAGTGATGCGGAGCGCCAGCCTGTAGAGTAGATTCTTCAGTGGCAGGATGTCATTTCGAAAACTGATTTTTTTCATCCTCTCTATATATACGACGATTGTGGAAAGTGAAAGTTACAGAATGATGGATATTTTTTTTCTCTAAATTATCGGATGACGGTTCCGTGTTGTCCGTCGATGGCTGTTGCAAGGGTGATGATCACGCGTTTTACCCCGGCGTCGATGGCGTCGAAAGCGTTGTCGAGTTTGGGTATCATGCCCCCTGCTACGGTTCCGTCAGCCTTGTATCTCTCAAAGTCTTCTCGTGTGATTTCACTGATGACGCTGTTGTCATCGTCGGGATTGCTTAGCACGCCTTTCTTCTCGAAACTATAGATGAGTGTAACGTCGTAGTAGGGTGCAAGTGCTTTAGCGGTTTCTCCGGCAATGGTGTCGGCGTTGGTATTGAGTATATGTCCCTGTCCGTCGTGTGTCAGCGGCGCCATGACGGGAGTGATTCCTGCGTTGATGAGGGTGTGGAGCATTTGTCCGTTGGCTTTTTCCACATCGCCCACAAAACCGAAGTCGATACCGTCTTTGATGGGGCGCTTATGGCTGCGGATGACATCGATGTCGGCGCCAGTCAGTCCGAGTGCGTTCACTCCCGCAGCTTGCAGTCGTGCCACGAGGTTTTTGTTGACCAGTCCGCCATAGACCATGGTTACCACTTCGAGCATGTCGGCATCGGTGATACGTCTTCCGTTGACCATCTTGCTCTCAATGCCGAGTGCTGCAGCCACCTTTGTGGCTCGTCTTCCTCCTCCGTGTACAAGTACTTTTTTTCCTTCGATGGCAGCAAAGTCTTTGAGTAACTGTGTCAGTTGTGCTTCGTCTTCAACGACCGCACCGCCTACTTTTACGATGGTTATTTTTTCCATAACATTTTTATTGTTGTGATGTTGCACATACAAAATTAGTAATAAATTTGCGTAATATGCAGTGTTTCACTTGTTTCTTTTTGTTCTTTAACTATTGTTGGCCCTGACCGGAATGGTCAGAGCCAACAGTTGTTGACGGTCTGTACCGTCGGTGTGTGATGTTTCTGCGTTAGGTGACAACCGGCAGTTATTATTCTAAATAGGTGTAACCGTAGAGTCCGCTGCGGTAGGTAGAAAGGAATTCCTTACCCTCTTCGAGTGTAATCTTACCTTGCTTGACGCTCTTGGTAACCCATATTTCCAGTTGTCTCACCAGTTTCTTGGGTTCATACTGCACATATTCGAGCACCTCTGCAACGGTTTCTCCGTCGATCACCTGGTCGATGTGATACTGTCCGTCCTTAACGGAAATGTGTACAGCGGTAGTATCGCCGAAGAGGTTGTGCATATCGCCGAGAATTTCCTGATAGGCTCCTACGAGGAAAACTCCTAAGTAGTAGGGTTCGTTGCGACGTAGCGGATGTACCGGCAGCGAATGGGAGTTGTGGCGATTGGTTACGAAGTTGGCAATCTTTCCGTCGGAGTCGCAGGTGATATCCTGTAGTGTTGCGTTTCGTGTGGGCCGTTCGGCGAGTCGCTGTATAGGCATGATAGGGAACATCTGGTCGATGGCCCATGAGTCGCTGAGGCTCTGGAAGAGTGAGAAGTTGCAGAAATATTTGTCGGCAAGCAGTTTGTCGATGTTCATCAGCTCCTCCGGTATGTGTTTCAGATTCTTTGCCAATGCATTGATTTCATGGCATACACTCCAGTACATCGCCTCAATTTCCGCTCTTGTCTTGAGGTCAACGATGCCGTGTGCAAAGAGATCGAGCACCTCTTCTCTGATTTGTTCTGCATCGTGCCAGTCTTCCAATACGTTTCTTGGTGACAGGTTGTCCCATATTTCGTATAGGTCTTTCACCAGTTGGTGGCTATTCTCATCGGGTTCAAACTCCTCCGGCATTTCGGGCAGCGATGCTGTTTCGAGCACGTCGATAACCAATACCGAGTGGTGTGCAGCCAGCGATCGCCCGCTTTCTGTAATCAGATTGGGGTGGGGCAGATTGTTTTTGTTGGCCGCATCAACGAAGGTGTAGATACAGTCGTTTACGTATTCCTGTATAGAATAGTTGACTGAACTCTCGCTGGATGGTGACCTTGTGCCGTCGTAATCCACTCCGAGTCCGCCTCCACAATCTACGAAATCTACGTTGTAGCCCATCTTGTGGAGCTGTATGTAGAATTGTGAAGCCTCTCTGAGTGCAGTCTGTATGCGTCTGATTTTGGTGATTTGGCTTCCGATATGGAAGTGGATGAGTCTCAAACAGTC
>SAMEA104315439__coassemble_884_pt1 | contig 10349 bp, 6 predicted proteins | sample SAMEA104315439__metabat2_low_PE_004 | metagenome-assembled genome bin SAMEA104315439 (sample SAMEA104315439) | gut metagenome | biome: Monkey gut; feature: monkey-associated habitat; material: faeces | place: China | collected 2013 | reverse complement strand
GATTTACTCGGCAATTCCACGTGAATTGCTGGGTAAATCAATTTTTTATTGCCTACATGCCTATTCCTCTTTCAGACAATAGCGCAACACACAAAGACACCATAAGGGCATATTTTTTTTCAGTTTTCAAAAATATTCGACCACACGACCACACATAAAGCTCAAAGCGCTACAATTCAATATCTTAAGCTGTGGTCGATGGCTGTTTCTACGGTATTTTCGACCATGCTTCGACCACACTATAAAAATTGTTGGCAACACGACCATCTTCTAAACGAACGATATTTTCAGAGTTTTTCAAACCGCTGATAAATGTATTATCAAACGTTGGATAAATGTATTATCAAACGCTGGATAAAAGTAATATCAAACGTTGGATAAAGGTATTATCAAACGTTAGAAAGAAGTCTTTTCAAACATTGGAAAGAAGTTTTTTAAACGTTAGACAAAGGTATTGCCAAACGTTTGGCAAAGGTATTGCCAAATATTGGGCAAAGGTATTGCCAAACATTAGACAAGGGTATTGCCAAACGTTAGGCAAAAACATTTTCAACGTCATGATTTACTTTGGCAAAATACAAATATCGTCTTTATGGCAACCTCACGCTTACAACAAACAACACTTGTGGTGGTCGAAAGATGGTCGGAGACACCCCTCAAAAGCGATTCGACCACCACCATAAGATGATATTGCTCAACCTGTTACAACACGCTGATGGTCGAGTGGTCGATTTTTGCGACATCGCGTGCGCGTGCGCGTATAGAAATAAAAGAGGTTCGTCCGACAGCATCGGACGAACCATCTTATATGTTTAGATGTTATCTTGCAGGATACAGTCTATCAGTCACGCTGATAGTCGAAGCTATCCACATCGACCCAGCCACCTGTCTGACGTGTGGCAAAGTTATAGATAGCGAAACGTGTGCCCATAAAGAATCGGCGATAATCATAAATCATACGGAAATCTTTGATGGCATCTGTCCATTGTTTACCATCTGCGCTGTACGACAGTGTGGCAAGGTCTTTACCCAAACGGAAGTCGCACGCCATGCGCAACCAAACCTCTTTGCCCTTGAGTTCGCGACGGAACACTTCCTCACGCTTTACACCCACAACAGCTTTTTCCTTATCGGTCAACTCCACCGACTCTTTCGTTGCTACAATATAGAGGCGTTTGCCTTTCTTCACAACCGACAGTAATGCTGCATCGCCTTGGAAGGCAGAGAGTCCAGCCACATCGCCATCCTTCATATTGCTCAAGTCCAGATGTATTGTTCCTTGGCATGCTGGTCCCTCGGTACGGTTTGTCAGCGTATTAGGAGCAAGAAAGATGTGTGGTGCGATGCGTGATGTCTTCAGTCGGAGCCAACCTTTGCGATCGGTCAGCGACCATGCCTCATCCACTGGATTGTGGTTCCATTGCCATTGTAGCGCCAACTTATCGCTGTCAAAATGGTCGCTATAGACTATGGATTTCTTCTCAAATCCCTTCACAGGAATAGGCATTGAATAGGGAATCTTGCCATCCCAATCGGTCAAGATAGGCCATCCGTCGAGCCAGCGAACGGGTTCGAGCGTTGGTGTGCGCCCCACTCCGCCACGGTCTTGGAAGATGATACCATACCAACGTCCGTCGGGTGTATCGACAATGGTGCCTTGTCCCACACCGCCTTTACCTCCAAATTCGGTTTCAAGAATAACCTTTTTCTCGTATGGCCCATAGATATGGTCTGCACGATAGCACACTTCACGACGCGGATGTCCATTGGGCCAAGATATCATCTGCAGGTAGTATTTACCATTGTGCTTAATCATGCGAGAGCCTTCAAGTAGTCCGGTTTCGGTTTTGTCGCGTTTGAAAAGTATATGATGACTGCCTTCTACCACATCGGTCAAATCATCATTGAGTTGCATGATTTCTCCTGTACCATATACGATATAGCCCTTTCCGTCATCGTCGAACATCAATGTAGCGTCATGGAAATGTCGCATACGGCTATGAATGGTCCATTCTCCCTCTGCACGGTCAGCCACACAGAGATAGGTTTCACCGCCAGGATTATCGTTAGGTGCAAAGAGTGCATAGAATTTGCCATTGTGATATTTCAGCGAAGTGGCCCACTGACCACGACCATAGGCAGTACCTTCGCGCATATCGTAACGCGGCGAGTCGGTCAGTCGGGGGAAAATATAGTTGACAATCTCCCAGTTGACAAAATCTTTCGAAGCCATGATAGGAGCTCCGGGCATGAGATGCATGGTGGTGCTGACCATATAATAGGTGTCACCCACACGAATCACATCGGGATCGGGCACGTCGCTCCACATCATAGGATTGTGCATCATGCCTTCTGCTGCCACTTGATTCTGAGCGAAACGCCACCAGTCGAAGGTGAAGAGTTTGAGACCTTTCAGACCTTTAAACACGAAATAGAGGTCGTGTTTGCCTACAAGAGGACGCTCAACAAGTGTCTCTACGGTCTGCCACTTTTCCCAACCGCCGGTATAGGGCACTTTCACTTGTGCCACAAGTGGGCCTGCTACGCTGTCGGTATGCACTTCAAGCCATCCGCCTTGTAGGGCACTTGCCACACGAGCTTCGAAACGCAACGGTTGTTGCTGACCGAAATCCACTTCACGCACTTTGATATAATCGCCGTTATGAATATCTGAAAGATACACACCGGTATCTTCATTCCACTCTGACCTAACGCCCTTCGACCATGCCATAGTCTCTGCTTCCACACGATTGTATGGGCAAAGGGTACCTATAGGACGCACTCCTTCGGCTGTAGCATTAATGATAGGGAATGTTCCATCTGGCTGATAGGTAAACTCTTCAACTGCTACGCTGCGACCAAAGCCACCTCCCAACTTGCCGGTATGATAGAAGAAATAGGAATGTCCCTTGAAATCAGCTACACCACAATGGTTGGTGAACGAACCTGTGTCCTGCAGTGGCATGATGTTGCCCATGTATTTCCAAGGTCCTGTAGGCGTCTTGCTCATAGAATAAGCAATATGTTCGGGCACTCCACCTGCGGCATAGAGCATGTAATAGTTGTTGCCACGCTTACTAATCCATGGACCTTCAGTATAGCAATCCTTGTATTTCACATTCTTGTCGCGTTTCTCCATATCGGGAGCGCCAAAGCCTTCAACGCTCTGTTCGATGCGTTCCACTTCGCCACGGATAGATATCATATCATCGTTAAGACGGGCACAGTAGAGATGCGGATTGCCCCAATAGAGGTATGCCTGACCATCGGTATCTATCAAAACCGTGGGGTCTATATTGTCCCACGAACCGTTATCGAATAATGGTTTGCCTAAGGCATCACGGAAAGGACCTGTCGGTGTGTCGCCTACAGCCACACCAATAGCCATGCCACCGGTTATTTTGGAGTGGGCACAGACATACCAATAATACTTTCCATTGCGCTCGATTGCCTGTGCTGCCCATGCCCTGTCGTCAGCCCAAGCAAATGACGATTGATTGAGTGGTGAACCATGGTCAGTCCAGTTGACCATATCGGTTGAAGAATACACACGCCATTCATTCATCCAGAAGAAATCGGCATGGTCTTCATCGTGGCCGGTATATACATAGATGCGGTCACCACACACCAAAGGCGCCGGATCGGTAGTCAGTTGGGTTTGAATAATAGGATTCTGCGCCAAGGCTGCCATAGAGGATGCCAAAGCTATGGCGAGCAAAAGAATGTTGTTGTTTGATTTCATCGTTTTATTTTTTAAAAAGATGTGGAACAAACTGGCGAAGACAACGACGCCAGGTGAGCCATTCGTGGGCAGTACCCTTCGACTCATAATAAGTAACATTGATGCCAAGGGCCTTCAGGTCGTTGACCATCTTGTCTGTACCGAAGTTTTCCTCCGTACCGCAACCCATGAACATATACTTCATCTGCTTGTTGAAGCGGTCAGCATCGGCAAACACACCGTTGTGACAGGTCTTTACATCAACACCGAATATGGCACCACTAAAGGTTCCAAGATATGCAAACCGGTCGAGATGGGTCAATACGGTATTGAAACTTTGGAATCCGCCCCAAGACAGTCCTGCCATTGCACGACTTTCGCGATCGGTTTTAGTACGGAAGGTCTTGTCTATCATCGGGATGAGGTCGTCGTTGAGAACCTGATAGAACGATGCACCATAACCGTTGCGCGACGCATCAGGAGTCGCTCCACGCTTAGGTACGAAGGGCGCTTTCACATCGCCACTCTCCATAACAACTATCATGGGCACACACTCGCCAGTGGCTATCAGATTGTCGAGAATATGGTTCATGTGGCCTTGATGACTCCATCCGGTTTCATCTTCACCCATGCCATGCTGTAGATAGAGCACAGGATAGCGCTTGCTCTTATTACGTTCGTATTCGGCTGGCGTATATACCATGGCGCGACGGAACTTGCCTTGCGAAGCTGCGAAATAAGTGCAAGAGCGTACTTGTCCCTGTGCCACGCCTTGTTGGGGATGGTAATAGTTGCCCTCGTCACCTTCAGGAACATCCAAACCGCTCATCAGACGGTGGCATCCGAAATAAGTATCACAAGCAGGATCAGTAACCGAGACACCATCTACATTGAAGACATAATAGTGGAAACCAACAACCAACGGATCGGTCACTCCATACCATTCGCCGTTGGAATCGCGCAACATGGGATATTTCTTGCCACAGATATCCACCTTCACATCACGTGCTTCGGGAGCATGCAGACGGAAATAAGCACGATGCTGGGCATCAATGCGAGGAAATTCGTTGCCTTCAATAGCATTTTCTGCCAAACTACCTTTTTTGGCAGAAGCATGCATCTGCTTGGGGGCACCCAATAGTTGAAGCATTACATCGGCATAGCGTTTACCAAGGATTCGATAGCCTTCCGCGGTGAAATGCAGTCCATCGCCACGCTGAGGGCAATCCTTCGACGATATCACATGAGCGGTTGGTATGGTCTTGGCAATATCATCTATGATAGCATTGTGTGAACCACAGTGTCCTCCCTGATCGGTCTGAACCACCTCGCCCATCAGCAATGGGACGTCGACTGCTTGCAGGCCGAGGTCAGCAAGAATATCATCATAGACCGTTTTTACACGTGCTGGCCATGTTGGATCGGCAGTATTGGTCTCACCCTGATGGAAGAGTATTCCCTTAATGACACCTTGCTTCATGGCCTCACGAGCGGCTGCTATCAAGCAAGCATAAGGGTTGCCATCATAGCGGCGAGCAAAGTTTTTCATCCAATCGGGCTGTTTCTTGAGGTAATCGCTATAGAGGCGCTTGTCAAACAGGTCGATGCTGGCGCCGCCAACAGCTGCCATTACCACACCCACCCTGACTTCTTCGGGCAGAAAATCCACCATGCGACGACCGAAGTAATCGGCAGGAGTAAGACCGGTCTGAGGTGCTACCAATGGCGGAACAGCTGTGCGCCATTGGAATTTGTGCCATCCAGCCTTTTCATCGTCAAATACATTCATCGACACAAAGCGGGGATTTACACCTACACGGTCACATGCCTCAGGAGTGGCATTGCCTTCCATGTTTGACTGTCCCAAGCAGAGATAGATTTGAAAATTAGGATCTACTCCAGCCGATAAGACCGTCTGGTCTGCTGACGATGCACTGACATACAACGTCATCAACAGCAGCATACTGATAATAAGTTTGAGTCTTTTCATCATTATTGGTATTTTAGGTTTGAATTAGTATCACTATCTGCCGTTCCATGACTAACGAACAGTAGATTTCTTCATACAGTCAGCAGTCAACCCAACGGCTTTCGTTTGCAAAGATAGCAAATATTCCACATGCACTCTTTGTCTTATGTTACACATTTTATCCAAAATTGGTCATTAGGTCTAAAAGTAGTTTTCAAATACCCAAAACAACAGATGATGGTGGGGATAAAAATATCCCTGTCACGCCATAGGTGCAACAGGGAATAAATGAATATATACATCGTGCGACACTATGACAAGGTCGCTTCTGTTGACGATTACTGATCAGGATCACCCAAATAGTGGTATTCCTGCACATTGGGATTCTCACCCAAGTCATCATCGGTAATAACCGGTGGAGTGACAATATGTGTCTTGTTGTAGTTCTTGATAGGGCTGACGAATAGTATCAAATCCTTATAACTCACCGTAGGAATGACAACACCAAACACACCGATACCGACACGGACGCCACTGGGATGAATATTATTAATAATGTGTGCGGTAGAATAGAACGGATGCTGATACACTTCCAAACGATTAAATTTCTTGTAAGCAGCAACGACATCACTGTCGGAGGCTAACTCATCAGCAGTTGTGAAGATGTTGCAGAAGTTGTTGACAACATCATCAACGCCATCTGCCTTGATGCTATCGTTTTCCTGGAGGCATTCGCGAATGTTGTCTTCCATCTCATCGAGCATCTGCTGCTTTGTAGGACGGGTAATCAATGCCACAAACAGCAACAGTGCCATCATCAGCAACAGGATTATAATCTTGCCGAAACAACTGTGATAGAACTCTTGCAGAAGGTTCTGATTAGTCTTGTATGATTCTTTCTGATTGGCTGCCATGGATGTATGTTTATTAGTTTTATGAATGATAGGAGTTACTTATTATGGATGAGGTTCATGAATTCTTGGCGAGTTTTGGCCTGGTTGAAGGCACCACTGAAGTCGCTCGTGGTAGTGATAGAGTTTATTTTCTCTACACCACGCATCTGCATACACATGTGCTGAGCCTCGACCACAACCATCACACCAAGCGGATGCAAGGTCTGTTCGATACATTCCTTAATTTGCAAGGTCATACGCTCTTGCACTTGAAGGCGATGACTATAGATATCTACCACACGGGCAATCTTCGAAAGGCCAGTAATATATCCATTGGGAATATACGCCACATGCGCTTTGCCATAGAAAGGCAACATGTGGTGTTCACACAATGAAAAGAAATCGATGTCCTTGACAATGACCATCTGACTATAATCTTCCTTGAAAAGTGCATCGGTCAGCACTTTATGAGCGTCCATTTTGTAGCCACGTGTCAATACCTGCATAGCCTTTGCCACACGCATGGGGGTCTTAAGCAATCCCTCTCGTTCGGGATCTTCACCCAGTAGCGACAACACTTCATGGTAGTGCTCGGCCAACTGGTCAAGTCCTTCTCTATATTCTGTTTCTGGATTCATTTAATACTGTACGGTTATTTTTCCTTTCACAATGGATGCCTGCTTATAGCCAAGCCGTTGCAGGTTAACCAACATATGGTGCGCTTCCTCGTATGTACGGTAGTTGCCGACACGACAAATCCATCTAGGAGAATAGAAATGCACATAGACAGGTACATGAGGATAGTGAGCTTTGATAGTGTTGCGGGTGCGTTCGGCATTCTGACGATCTTGACGCGAGTTGCCACCGGCAAAGGCCTGTACACGATAGCCCATGACTTTATGGGCATTACGCATCACCTTTTTAGACATATCGACCTCTGCTTCACTGCTATTCTCCAGCGCATTAACTTTCGCTGTGATGGAATTAGCAGCAGAAGGGTTGCCGCTGTTTTTGTCGGTACCTGCTGGTGTCGGAGTATTGGATTTGCCACTTGACACAGCCTTATCCGTAGAAGTTTTAGTTGCAGTAGTACTGCTGGGGGATGTGGGTTGCACATTGACCAGTCGGTCTATCTCCTGACTATGATGAATGGTAACAGTACCCTGACCATCCACTTTCTTCTGGATGCGTTGTGTAAAAGACTGTGCACCGGCATGGGTTGCCATGCCGATACACAGAATCATGGTGACTATCCAACGGTCACGACGAAGAGTCTGATGCTTCATCTTGAGTCCGATTGGTTTGAGTCTTATTTCTTCCAAGCGTCGATGATGCCCTTGAAGTCTGCACATTTCAGTGAAGCACCTCCGATAAGACCACCGTCGATGTCGGGCTTTGCAAAGAGTTCAGGAGCGTTGCTGGCTTTGCAGCTACCACCGTAAAGGATGGTTGTGTCATCAGCTACAGTTGCACCATACTTCTCTGCTACGATAGAGCGAATATAGGCATGGATTTCTTCTGCCTGCTCTGCGGTAGCGGTTTTACCGGTACCAATAGCCCAAATTGGCTCGTAAGCGATAACGATGTTGCGGAATTCTTCCTCGCTGAGGTTGAATACGCTTCCTTCGAGTTCTGCCTTCACCACTTCGTTCTGCTTGTTAGCCTCACGCTCTTCGAGAGTTTCACCGATACAGAAGATAACCTTCAGACCGTTCTTCAGTGCGAGCAGCACCTTCTCTTTCAGGATCTCTGGAGTCTCGCTGTAATACTGGCGACGCTCTGAGTGACCCAAAATAACATACTGTGCACCAGTGCTCTTAACCATTTCAGCGCTAACCTCACCGGTATAAGCACCCTTCTCCTTGTCAGCGCAGTTTTCTGCACCGAGGCCAATAACATTGGCATCAAGCACCTGAGCTACAGAAGCCAGATGGATGAATGGTGTGCAGATGATAACACCGCAATTGGGTTTGTCGGCAGCAAGTGCCTCGTTGAGTTCTTTGGCCAAAGCCACACCGTCTTGCAGGTTCAGGTTCATTTTCCAGTTTCCTGCTACAATTTTCTTTCTCATTTTCTTTTTTCTTAAGAGTTTAAATATCTTGTTTGTTTCTTCTTTGCGTTTCATCCATTTCGACCAAGCCCAGAGTCGGTCTGCTATGGTCAGTAGGAAGAGGGGCAACATATACCACAATACGATATCAAGTATCTTTCTTGGAGTGGTATCTTTTGGCAGATGCCCTATCTCCAACTGCTCCAAAGACTTGTTTGCCTGTTCTTCATCGAGTTGTGGCAGATTGTTATGACTCCATTTGCGCACGATTGTTCCGTCTTTCAGCAACAATAGTCCTGGGTTACTACGTATGATGGTCTTCAACACCGTTTCGTCTGATTGACAAAAAGTGTATTCAGCCCCTGTCATGTCGCGCCATTGCCCTATGGCTTTTTCATCGCTTGCGGTGAGTCCATAGAAGCGGTAACCATGATCGCGCGAATATTCATAGAGTTCGTTGATGCGGTCAAACTGGCTATCGTCTGCACTCCCAAGATGTGGTGTCACCAGCAGGAATAGGTATCCCTTCTGTTCCAACAGTTGCATGGTGATGTCTTCTCCTGTTTCTATGTCATTGATATAGAAATCGTGGATGGGCGGTTCATATCCCTTGGTCAGTTGTCGAGTATTGGCCTCGATAAGAGTCCAGGTAGAATCAGGATAGTGGTCAATATCGAATGTCTGTCTCTTACCGTCTTTCTCCATCAGGTATGTCGTTTCGAAGGTTGGCATTTCAGCACCTTCAGGAATCTCCATTCCTTTCAAGATATTGGTTCCTACATGATAAGGACGAAAGTCAAATTGTGGCAAATCATATAGCGACCATGCCGATACGGCAAAGATGAAGAGCATCGAATAGTTGGTCACAATCCATTGATTGGTCTTCGATACAAAGCGCATCATATCGAGCGGCCTGTATCTCACGATAGCGGCACAACCCAGGAGCACCACATTTTTCATCAATGTCTGCCAATTGGTGAGGGTGACAGCATCGCCGAAACACCCACAATCGGTGACAGGGTTGGCCACTGCCAACCATAGTGTTAATGCCGTCATGGGGATCATCATGCAAAGCACAAGTAGTGACACCAACCGACGGCGTATGGCAAAGAGCATACAGATGCCCAATCCAAATTCCACTGCCGACAAAAGTACAGATGCAGTAAGTGTGAGGAAATCGGGTACAAATGTCCCCAGCTGCATTGCCTTGAGATAGTCGGCGATCTTATATTGCGTGCCCAGCGGATCTACTGCTTTGACAAATCCTGATAGGATAAATGTCATTGCGATGACCAAACGGGCAACGTTTACTGCTATTTTTCTAACCATCATTCACTCAACTTGATTGCTCCAAAGACGGCATAGTTGATGATGTCCATGTAATTGGCATCAATGCCTTCACTGACAAGGGTGTCTCCACCGATGTTCTCTATCTCTTTGATGCGTTCTATTTTGGTGAGGATGAAATCGGTATAACTGCTGACGCGCATGGATCTCCATGCCTCATCATAATCGTGATTCTTACGTATCATCAGTTGCAAGGCATCATCGGCATACTTGTCATAGAGTGCAAGGGCTTCATCGGGTTGCATATCGACAGTATCAGAAAATCCGTGGCTGAGCTGTATCAATCCAATAATGCCATAGTTGATGAGGGCTATGAATTCTGGTCGTATGCCTTCGCCCACAAGCGATTCCTTCTTAATTTCCAAGGAG
>SAMEA104315439__coassemble_843_pt1 | contig 10767 bp, 9 predicted proteins | sample SAMEA104315439__metabat2_low_PE_004 | metagenome-assembled genome bin SAMEA104315439 (sample SAMEA104315439) | gut metagenome | biome: Monkey gut; feature: monkey-associated habitat; material: faeces | place: China | collected 2013 | reverse complement strand
TGAACGCCGTAAGCGCCAAGGACTTGCCATCGATTCTACCGATCTTCCAGTCAGTCCACATTATATTAGAGCAATCGAAAACCGCCAGACTGCCGTTATCGGACAAAGTCGTTGGAACAACACCGTTCTTGTTGAAATGCGCGACACTTCCGACATCCAACGCATCCGCCATCTTCCCTTTGTCAGCAACTGCCGAAACGTATGGCAAGCCCCCGACTCCATCGAGCCGACTGCCATCCGAACAAAATTCCACGATTCTTTTCTACCTTCCGACTCTATTCCCGACACCATGTACGGTCGCGCAGCAGATCAGATTCAAACCACCAACGGCCAAAGACTTCACGACATCGGCTATCGTGGTGAAGGACTGACGATTGCTGTCTTAGACGGAGGATTCAAAAACGTCAATCGCATACCTGCCTTCTCGAAAGTTGACATCAAAGGCACACGAGATTTCGTATTTCCAAACTCACCGTCGGTCTTCTATGAGACTGACCACGGCACACGCGTTCTATCCACCATGGCCATCAATACACCTTATTATTATATAGGAACAGCCCCTCAGGCTTCTTATTGGCTTCTGCGCTGCGAAGACCCGCAGTCAGAACAAGAAGTAGAGGAAGACTATTGGGCAATGGCAGTAGAATTTGCCGATTCGGTAGGCTGCGATCTCATCAACTCATCCCTTGGCTATCATCAATACGACCACGGTATCGGGTCACATCAACTCTGGCAACTCGACGGACACTCAACATTCATCAGCCGTACTGCATCAATGGTCATCGGGAAAGGTATTATCCTTGTCAATTCATCGGGCAATACGGGTATGGGAGGCTGGAAGAAACTTACCTTTCCTGCTGATGCTGAGGACTGTCTCACCGTAGGCGCCGTTACGGAGGAACTCGGAAACGCTCCTTTCAGCGCAGTAGGTCCCACACAAGACGGACGCATCAAACCAGATGTTGTGGCCATCGGAAGTCCCGCAACCATTGTTACAGGACGTGGAACCATTGCCCAGGATATGGGCACATCCTTTGCCTCACCCATCATTTGCGGCCTGACCGCCTGTTTGTGGCAAGCCTTACCGAAACTGACCGCGAGGCAGATTATACAACTCATTCGTCAGACCAGTCGCAATAGCGAACATCCCGACAACATCACCGGCTACGGACTTCCAAACTTTTGGCGAGCCTATATGGTAGGGCGCATCCAGCAGAAATCTGATCAGCCATCCCAAACGGAATAGAATTATGGAGCAAAGCCACCATTTCTCACTATATGCACTCAACGCATTAGTCCACGAAGCCGTCAGCAACGCACTACCCGATGAGTATTGGGTAGAGGCAGAATTGGCAGAATGTCGTGAGCGCAATGGACATTGCTATATGGAACTGGTAGAAAAAGACGAGCGCTCCAATTCGCCCATTGCCAAAGCATCTGCCAAATGTTGGCGACAGACCTGGACACTACTCCATGCTACGTTTCTTCGAGCCACAGGACAACCGTTACGCGCTGGCATGAAAGTGCTGTTGCGAGTCTATCCACAATTCCACGAAGCCTATGGCTTTTCCTGGATTGTCAGCGATATTGACCCTACCTACACCATCGGAGATTTAGCACGTCGCCGACAAGAAATTATCAAGACATTGAAAGTCCAAGGAGTTTTCGACCTCCAACGCGAACTACGTCTGTCTCCCTTTGCTCAGCGCATTGCCGTTATCTCGGCAGAATCGGCGGCAGGCTACGGAGACTTCTGTCGGCAATTGCTCGACAACGAATACAACCTTCAATTCCACACCGAGCTCTTCCCTGCCATCATGCAAGGCGAGCGCGTAGAACAAAGTGTCATCCAGGCACTCAACCTCATCAATAACCGTATCGACGACTTCGATGCAGTAGTCATCATCCGCGGTGGAGGAGCTACCAGCGACATGAGCGGTTTCGACACCCTTCCGTTGGCAGAGAACGTAGCCAACTTCCCGTTGCCCATCATCACAGGTATCGGTCACGACCGCGACGAATGTGTGCTCGACATGGTGAGCCATACCAGAGTAAAGACTCCAACAGCCGCAGCCACACTACTGATAACCCACCTTTGCAACACCTTACAACAGGTGGCTGATGCAGAAAATGTCATTGCACATTATGCACAAGACCGACTGCAGCGCCATCGACTGCAACTGGAACACATCACCACGCTTCTACCTCATCTGGCGCAACGCCTTATGACAGAAGCACACCATAGCCTGGAGCGCATCCAACTCAAACTGGAAGGCTACGACCCACAGTTACTTCTCCAACGCGGTTACAGTATCACGCTCCACAGCGGACAGATTGTCAAGAGCCCCCAAGACGTTAAATCCGGTGACGAGATAGAGACACGACTGAAACAAGGAACCATCAAATCCATCATACAATGAATCATCCCCAAAAATACGAAGAAGCCTTTGCACGGCTTCAGGAAATCGTCCGTAAAATGGAGGGCGGCCAATTGGACATCGATCAGATTACCGCCCACATGAAAGAAGCCCAAAAACTCATCACGCTTTGCAAGAAACGGCTCACCGAAACGGAAAAGGAGATAGATAAACTCACCCAAGCCGAGAAATAATCGGTAAAGATGAGCATTTTGAGCAATAAAAGCATCGAAATTATTGCAAAACTTAACAAAAATGCTTAAATTTGCAAGCACAACTGTCAAACATATAAAGATATGAAACAATTAGATTGGGCTAATCTGCCTTTCGGTTACATCAAGACCGACTATAATGTACGCTGTTACTATCGTGACGGTAAGTGGGGCGAAATAGAGGTTTGCTCCGACGAGTATCTCAACCTGCACATGGCAGCCACCTGTCTGCACTACGGACAAGAGGCCTTTGAAGGTCTGAAGGCTTACCGCTGTCCAGACGGAAAGGTACGCATCTTCCGTGTGAAGGACAATGCCGAGCGTCTGCAGAGCACTTGTCGCGGTATTCTCATGCCCGAACTTCCCACCGAACTCTTCACCGAAATGGTCAAAAAGGTGGTACGTCTCAATCAGGAATGGATTCCTACCTATGAAAGTGGCGCAACACTCTACATCCGTCCATTGCTCATCGGTACCAGTGCACAGGTTGGCGTACATCCTTCAAAAGAATACTGTTTCCTGATTTTCGTAACTCCCGTAGGCCCATATTTCAAGGGTGGTTTCTCTGCCAACCCCTACGTCATTATACGCGACTACGACCGTTCTGCTCCTCTTGGCACAGGAAAATACAAGGTGGGTGGCAACTATGCTGCATCCCTCTTTGCCAACAATCTGGCACACGAGAAGGGTTACGCCTGCGAATTCTATCTTGATGCTAAAGAGAAGAAATACATTGACGAGTGTGGTGCCGCCAACTTCTTCGGCATCAAGAACAACACCTACGTCACTCCGAAGTCAACCTCTATTCTTCCCTCTATCACCAACCGTTCACTCATGCAGTTGGCCGAGGATTTAGGCATGAAGGTTGAGCGCCGTCAGATTCCCGAAGAGGAATTGGAGACATTCGAAGAGGCAGGTGCTTGCGGAACAGCAGCAGTTATCAGTCCCATCAGCCATATTGATGACCTCGACACAGGCAAGGTTTATTCCTTCGGCGACAAACCAGGTCCTTGGTCTGAGAAACTCTTCAACCATCTGCGCGACATCCAGTATGGTATTGCTGAAGACAAGCACGGATGGACTACTGTAGTCATCGAATAATATCATTCACGCTAAAGTCAGCTTAGGCAGCACTTCAGCTGAAAGGATGTTTATTACATCCATCCTTGTTCATAACATCTCCGTCGGGCCGTGAACATTCTCGGCCCGACATTATCATAAAACATAACACAAAGAAAAAAAATGGGATACATCGTAAATTGTAAAGAGAGAGCCATTAGCAGTCTTGAACACAAATGGGGCGAAAGCGCCATTCTTATCCTCCTATATCTCCTTATCGGTGGTACAGTAAGCTATGGCCCAGGATTGCTGATGCCTTCCGCTACATCAAACATAACCTCATCGGTTACCATCAACATCATCTCTCTTTTACTCATCCCTATGTCATGGGGCATTACCATCACCTTTTTGGAAGTGTCACGTGGCATGAAAGTAAACTACGGAAACCTGGCTAAGGGTTATCACGATTTCACACGCATCTTCCTGACAATACTCCTCAAAGGTGTCTATACCTTCTTATGGGCTTTGTTGCTTATCATACCTGGCATCGTCAAGAGCTACTCCTATGCAATGACCGAATTTGTCCTTGCCGACCGTCCAGACTTGGCTTACAACGAGGCCATTGAGGAAAGCATGCGACTGATGCAAGGCAACAAATGGCGCCTCTTCGTACTCGACCTGAGTTTCCTTGGATGGGCATTGCTCTGCATCCTCACCTTGGGAATCGGCTATCTCTTCTTAGCTCCATACATGGAGGTGGCACATGCCCATTTCTATGCCGACCTGAAAGCCGACGACCAAGAGTTTTCAGATGATACCATTACCATCGAAACAATATAATCCATATTACATGGGAAAAGGAAAACTACAGAAATTTGCAGAAATGGAGACGTTCAGCAACGTCTTCCAATATCCATTTTCAGTCATCGAGAATGTACCTTTCGAAATGAAGGGACATTGGCGCGAACAATATTTTCATAATGACAATCCCATCGTCCTCGAACTGGGTTGCGGTAAGGGTGAATATACCGTAGAACTGGCACGTCTCTACCCACAGGTCAACTTCATAGGTGTTGACATCAAAGGAGCACGCATGCATAAAGGAGCAAAAGAAGCACTTACAGCAGGGCTGTCCAACGTGGCCTTCCTACGCACCAATATCGAGATCATCGACCGTTTCTTTGCCAAAGACGAGGTTCAGGAGATCTGGCTTACCTTCAGCGACCCCCAGATGAAAAATCCACGCAAACGGCTCACCAGTACTTATTTCATGAACCGCTACCGCCATTTTCTCGTTGACGGAGGTCTCATCCACTTGAAGACCGACTCCAACTTCCTCTTCACCTATACCACCTACATGGTCGAGGCAAACCATCTGCCCCTGCTCTTCCGCACCGAAGATCTCTATCATACCGACGGTATCGATGAGGAGACTCGCAAGATTCTGTCCATCCAAACTTTCTACGAAGCACAATGGATAGCCCGTGGCCTCAATATCCGCTACATGAAGTTCCATCTTCCTCAGCAAGGCGAACTCGTGGAGCCCGATGTTGAAATACCATTAGACGACTACCGTTCTTTCCACCGCGATAAGCGCAGCAGTTTGGAAACAAGCAAATAACCAAAAGGATTTCTATGCCATTAGCCACAAGGTAAGTCAATCACGGCAAAGACAAAGAAAATCGACGTTTTTCTTTGTAGTTCAGTTGGTTTACAGTACCTTTGCATTTTGAAACGAAAAATAGAAAACAATGCCAGAAATATCAGTTCGCGGACTGGAAATGCCCGAGTCACCAATCAGAAAACTCGCTCCATTGGCCGCAGCAGCAAAAAAACGGGGAACCAAGGTCTATCACCTCAACATCGGACAGCCTGACCTGCCTACACCGCAGGTAGGACTCGACGCATTGAAGAAAGTGGATAGAAGCATTCTCGAATACTCACCATCTCAGGGTTACCTCAGTTATCGCGAGAAATTGGTGGGCTATTATGCCAAATACCACATCAACGTATCGGCTGACGACATCATCATCACCTCTGGCGGTTCCGAAGCTGTTTTGTTTGCATTCATGTCGTGCCTCAATCCTGGCGACGAGATTATCGTACCCGAACCGGCTTATGCCAACTATATGGCGTTTGCCATTTCTGCCGGTGCCAAGATTCGCACCATCGCCACAACGATCGAGGAAGGTTTCTCCTTGCCTAAGGTGGAGAAATTTGAAGAACTCATCAACGACCGCACGCGCGCCATCATGATTTGCAATCCCAACAACCCGACGGGTTATCTTTATACGCGTCGTGAGATGCAGCAAATCCGTGACCTTGTGAAGAAATACGACCTCTATCTCTTTTCCGATGAGGTTTATCGTGAATACATTTATACCGGTTCGCCCTATATTTCCGCTTGCCATCTTGAGGGCATCGAGCAGAATGTCATCCTCATCGACTCGGTTTCTAAGCGCTATTCGGAATGTGGTATTCGCATCGGTGCGCTCATCACCAAAAATGCAGAAGTGCGCAAGGCAGTCATGAAGTTCTGTCAGGCACGCCTCTCTCCTCCTCTTATCGGACAGATTGTAGCAGAGGCTTCACTCGATGCTCCTGAAGAGTACTACCGCGATGTCTATGACGAATATGTCGAACGACGTAAGTGTCTGATTGACGGACTCAACCGCATCCCTGGTGTCTATTCGCCCATCCCCATGGGAGCTTTCTATACCGTAGCAAAGCTCCCCGTTGACAATGCAGAAGAATTTTGCCGTTGGTGTCTGGAAGAGTTCACCTACGAAGGTGAGACCGTGATGATGGCTCCTGCCGCTGGTTTCTACACCACGCCTGGCGCTGGCATCAATCAGGTGCGTATTGCCTACGTGCTGAAGAAAGAAGACCTTGAGCGAGCGCTTCTCGTATTGCGTAAGGCATTGGAGGCTTACCCTGGTCGCGTTGATGAACAGTAATTATCGGTCTGCCACCATTTAAGGTATTTGGATAAAAACCATGAATTTCCCACTTTTCATAGCAAAACGCATCTATAGCGACAAAGGCGACCGCCGGAAGGTGAGCCGCCCAGCTATTCGTATTGCCATGATAGGCATCGCCATCGGTTTAGCGGTTATGATTGTCACGGTTTCGGTTGTGTTGGGATTCAAACACACCATTCGCGACAAAGTGGTGGGTTTCGGCAGCCATATCCGAGTGGAAAATTTCTTATCATCACAGTCTCCCATGCCCGCCCCAATCTGCATTGATGACTCGTTGGCAAATGCCATCAAGCACATACCGGGCGTCAAACATGTAGAACGTTACGCTTTGAGCCAAGGCATTCTCAAGACCGATGCCGATTTCATGGGTATTGCGCTCAAGGGCGTCGGAAGCGATTACGATGTCACATTTCTCAACAGCAACCTTACGGCTGGCACCCTGCCCAAATTCTCCAGCGAAAAGAGCAGTTACCAACTGGTCATATCCCAACAGATGGCCAACAAGCTCAATTTGAAGGTCAACGACCGCATCACCGCCTATTTCATCAGCTATGATAATGTACGCGCCAGAAAGTTTACCATTGCTGCCATCTATGCCTCTAATATGAGCCAATTTGATGAAGTCATGTGCTTCACAGATCTCCCCACAGCCGTTCGTCTCAATAATTGGGAGAAAGACCAATGTAGTGGTGCCGAACTGCTTGTTGAGGATTTTAACAATCTCAACGCAACTGCCGACCGCGTCGTACAGCGCATCAACCGCCATACAGACCATTATGGTGAAATCCTCACCTCCCACACCATCTACGAATCGTATCCACAAATCTTTTCCTGGCTTTCATTGCTCGACATGAACGTATGGGTTATTCTGATACTCATGGTGTGCGTTGCATGCTTCACGATGATAAGCGGTCTGCTCATCATCATCCTCGAACGCACACAGATGATAGGCCTATTGAAAGCACTCGGAGCTCAGACAAAATCTATTCGCTATACCTTCCTGTGGTTTGCTGTCTTCATCGTGGGACAAGGCATGTTGTGGGGAAATATTCTGGGCATAGGTCTTGTCGTACTCCAACAAAAGACTGGTTTCGTCACACTTGACCCTGCCAACTATTATGTCAGCGAAGCTCCCATGGAATTAAACATTCCGTTGATAGTAGCTCTTAATGCTGCCACGCTATTGGTTACTATGGTCGTACTTTTAATACCTACCGTACTCATATCACGCATCCATCCGGCACGTTCCATGCGCTACGAGTAAGCCTTTGCATCATTTCTATTTCCCATTTCTACAACAGTTACTTGACGCTAAAGATAGAAATCTCCGGTCAATCGACGATAGGTTTCATCGCCCAACACCATTTCTTCAGACTCCATCCGTCTTGGTTTCTTCGTATAAGACAACAAGACACGACGAGGCGGTTTCCGATCGGTGGTACGAAACATACAGATTCTGTGGGGGAACAGTCCAGCTAAAATAGCTGCTTCATCCATTAGCGACTTTACCTCAACAGGAATCACAACAGATATTTCCCCTTCTTCCGCCATCAGCCTCTCAGCCGACACCATCAATTCGGAAAAGGTCAACGTTTCCGCGTGTCGTGCCACAGTACGCTTATTATCAGGACATTGTAGCGAGTTGATAAAAAACGGTGGATTACATACAATAGCGTCATAAAGCGGTAAGGTCTGTGCATCACGAACGCAGCGATGAATAGGTTGCCATTCCTGCACTTTTGCCCTTGCAACGATGATGCGGTCGCTAAAGGGCGACTGCTCCACATTACAATGTGCTGTTTCAAAAGCATCATGGTCAATGTCAATGGCATCAATCTCGGCAGCAGGAAAACGCTGTGCCATCATCAAGGCAATGAGACCTGTGCCACATCCCACATCGAGGATACGATGACCTCCATTAGCCCAAGAACCAAGCAGAACTCCATCGGTTCCAACCTTCATGGCGCAACCTTCTTGTACGACATCAAACTGACGAAAACTAAATCTGTCTTTCATAACGTTCTTGCTTTATAACGTTGCAAAATTACGAAAATCCATCGATAACACCATCATATTGACCTTATTTAATATTCACGCTCCTCGCTTATTCGTACCTCTGCAACACAGTTGCGAAGGTACTTTCGCTCGAAAATGAAAAGAAATGCGAGCTTTTCTTTTGCATTTTGCTCGCTTATTCGTACCTCTGCAACATAGTTGCGAAGGTACTTTCGCTCGAAAATGAAAAGAAATGCGAGCATTTCTTTTGCATTTTGCTCGCTTATTCGTACCTTTACACCTTAAAACAAGTACTAACGAAATACTAACAACACTATGACTATGAATTTGAAAATGGTGGCGACCACAATGGTGGCTTTGACCTTTGCCTGTAACACACAGGCACAATCACATGTGCTGCAGGTAAACACCAAGAAAATAGTGGCTCCCATACAACCCACCATGTATGGACTTTTCTTTGAAGACATCAACTATGCTGCCGACGGTGGACTCTATGGCGAACTCGTCAAAAACCGATCCTTTGAGTTTCCCCAGCCACTCATGGGGTGGCAGACCTTCGGTAATATTACCGTGGAAAACGACGGACCTTTCGAACGTTGCCCTCACTACGTAACACTCGCCTATCCCGGACACCGCGAGCGCCGATCAGGACTCGTCAACGAGGGATATTTCGGCATCGGAGTTCTGAAAGGCGAAGACTACCGCTTCTCAGTATGGGCAAAAGCCCCCAACGGGGAGGCACGTATCAAAGTGCAACTCATCGACGAAAGTACACTTGAGGAACGACAGGATTTCGCCACAGCACACATTGAAATCAACTCCAATGAGTGGAAGCGCTATGAGGTGAAGATTCATTCACCCAAAACCGATAACAAAGCGCGACTGCGCATCTTCCTTGAAGGTCAGCACCCCGTGTCGCTCGAACATATCAGTCTCTTTCCCGTTAACACTTTCCGCAACAGAACCAACGGTATGCGACGCGACCTTGGACAGGCACTTGCCGATATTCATCCGGGGGTATTCCGATTCCCTGGCGGCTGTATCGTTGAAGGCGAAGAACTTGCCAACCGCTATCAATGGAAGAATACCATCGGTCCCGTGGAAAACCGTCCACTGAACCGCAACAGATGGGAGTTTACCTTCGAACATCGTTACTATCCCGACTATTTCCAAAGTGGCGGTCTGGGATTCTTCGAGTATTTCCAACTCTCTGAAGATATTGGTGCCGAACCATTACCTGTACTTAATGTAGGCATGGCGTGCCAGTATCAAAACTGGAACGATGCCAATGCCCACCAGCCTGTTGACCAACTCGATCCCTATATCCAGGATGCACTCGATCTCATAGAGTTTGCCAATGGCGACACTACCACCACATGGGGTCGCCAACGCGCACAAATGGGCCATCCTGCACCATTCAACCTAAAGTTCATCGGAATAGGAAATGAGCAATGGGACTCAATGTATTACGAGCGCTTAAAACCATTTATAACTGCCATCCGTAAGCACTATCCAAACATCAAGATAGTAGGTTCAAGCGGTCCAAATCCAGAGGGTGGAGAGTTTGACAGAGGCTGGGCAGAAATGCGTCGCCAGAAAGCCGACTTGGTGGATGAGCATTACTACCGCGACGAACAATGGTTCCTTCACAACGAACTGCGCTATGAGACCTACGACCGTCGTGGTCCGAAGGTCTTTGCGGGTGAATACGCCTGCCACGGAAAAGGAAAGAAATGGAACCACTACGAAACGTCACTCTACGAGGCTGCCTTCATGACCGATCTCGAACGAAATGCCGACATCGTCCACATGGCAACCTACGCTCCCCTCTTCGCCCATGTTGAAGGATGGCAATGGCGCCCTGACATGATTTGGTACGACAATACACACATGTTTAAGACCACGAGTTATTACGTCCAGCAGATGTATGCCACACACAAAGGCACACATGCTTTGCGCCTTACGATGAACGGCAAACCGGTGGCAGGACAAGACGGACAGGATGGTCTCTTCGCCAGTGCTGTTGCTGACAAAGCCAAGCACACCATTATCGTGAAGGTCATCAACACCAGCAATCAGTCC
>SAMEA104315439__coassemble_825_pt1 | contig 10929 bp, 8 predicted proteins | sample SAMEA104315439__metabat2_low_PE_004 | metagenome-assembled genome bin SAMEA104315439 (sample SAMEA104315439) | gut metagenome | biome: Monkey gut; feature: monkey-associated habitat; material: faeces | place: China | collected 2013 | reverse complement strand
GTCTTACCCACCCCAGGCTCACCAATATGGAGCGGATTGTTCTTCTCCATACGGCAAAGCACCTCTATGGTACGGTCAAGTTCTGCCTCGCGACCGATAATGGGCAGATGATCAGTGGCTTCTGCTGTAATATCAGTGGTCCATTGTTTCCAATCTGATGACAAAGCAAAATCAGAAGAACCTCCCATCATCATCTCATCATCGTCCTCCAAATCATCATCATCCAAGTCATCGTCTTCTAAGTCATCCAAGTCATCGTCAAGTTCTTCTTCAGCGACATAAGAATCCTTTGCATCGCAATATTCATGAAGAGATAACAGAAGAAACACTTCCGTGACTTTGAGATGCTTGGTCAACAGATAGGCCCCCATACACTCAGCATCACGCATCATGGCTTCAATAAAGAAAGTCACACACAACAAACGATCAGCATTTTCTCCTTTGCATATCGTGAAAATCCGACGCATAGAAGATGACAGTTCCAAATCTACTGGCTTGGGGGCTTTTTCTTGAGAAGCTAACCATTTTTCAACATCTTCAGCCAATTCACCAGGCTGACAATCTAAAGATTGCTTCAAGACATTGACAAAAGACGGTGCTATTTGGCATAGAGCCAACAGCACATGTTCAGGCATCAGAAATTCATGGGAAGACCGATGAGCAAGTTCACAGGCTTGCTGGATGGCCCTATTCATCGTGGTTGTTATTCTCATTGCTAATTATCGTTTGATCATTCAGGAATATAACTCAAGGTCAGAGGAAAACCATTGGCACGGGCAAGACGCATGGCTTTGTCAACCTTGGAACGCGCAATATCAAGCGGATAGACGCCCACCACAGCCTGACCTGTACGATGAATGGCCAACATGAGCCGTTCTGCCTCATCAGCAGACTTAAAGAACACGTCCATCAGCATCATTACCACAAAATCCATCGTTGTGAAATCATCGTTATGACAAATCACCTTATAACGTCCCGGCTCCTTCATATTGAGGCGCACGCGCATTGTTGATTGAGTTTTTTCTTGAGCCATAATCCACGTAAAATGTAATACTATAGTGCAAAGGTAATCATTTTCGGCAAAATAAGATGCAAATATTTTGCCTTTTGGTTTATTTGTAGTAATTTTGTGGTCAAGATATTAATAAGTTACTACTATGTTTGACAAAGAAACTTACATTAGGCGAAGAGCCGAATTGAAAAAGCTGGTAGGCAACGGAGTCATTGTACTATTCGGAAACAATGAATCACCCTACAACTCACCTGCCAACTGCCATGCACCAATGCGTCAGGACTCTACGTTCCTCTATTACTTTGGACAACACCGCGACGGACTGGTAGGAGTAATTGACGTGGACAACGACACAGAAATGCTCTATGGTGACGATATTGACATTGAAGACATCGTATGGATGGGATTCGTAGATAGCGTGAAGGTTTTGGCAGAAGCTGTGGGCGTCAGCATCACAGGACCGATGAAAGAACTCTCACACGTTTGCCACGAGGCATTAGCAAAGAAACGCACCATCCACTTTCTGCCACCCTATCGACACGATACAAAAATACAAATCATGGACTTGTTGGGCATCCACCCCTCACAACAAAAGGATGCTGCATCTCTACCATTGATTCATGCAGTGGTAAAAATGCGTTCGACCAAGGAAGAACAAGAGATTGCTGCCATTGACCGCGCCTGCAATATCGGCTACGAAATGCACACCACCGCGCAACGTCTGACAAAAGCAGGAACAACAGAACGTTACGTTGGAGGACAAGTTGACGGAATAGCCCGTTCAATGGCCCAGGACACAAGTTTTGCCACCATCTATACCCAACACGGTGAAATCATGCATGGCAATCCATCAGACGCAATACTGCAAGACGGAAGACTTGTCATCTGTGACGCAGGATGTGAACTGGATGACTATTGTTCTGACCATACAAGAACAATGCCTGTCAACGGAAAATTCACCCAGCGGCAACTGGAAATCTACAGCATCGTAGAAGCTTGCCATGATTATGTATTGGAAGTAGCCAGACCAGGAGTTAAGTACAAGGAAGTACACTTTGCCGTATGCCGTAAAATGGCAGAAAGCCTGAAAGAAATCGGTTTGATGAAGGGAGACATTGATGAAGCTATTGCAGCAGGAGCACACGCCATGTTCCTCCCCCACGGACTTGGACACATGATGGGAATGGACGTACATGACATGGAAAGCATCGGACAAATCTATGTCGGATTTGACGATGAGACAAAACCCAATCTGGAACAATTCGGCACCAACTGCCTGAGAATGGGAAGACGGTTGCAAGAAGGATTCGTCGTTACAGACGAACCGGGAATCTATTTCATCCCACATCTCATTGATGAATGGAAAGCTAACGGACACTGCAAAGACTTCCTCAATTTCGATATGCTTGAAACTTACAAGGACTTTGGAGGAATACGCATCGAAGATGATGTACTGATTACCAATGACGGATGCCGTTTCTTGGGAAGCAAACGTATTCCATATCATCCCGCAGAAATAGAAGAAATAATGGCAGGAAACAAATAAAAAAACGAACAAGCAACAAATAAATAAAAAAAGAGAACTAATTATGAAGAAAACATTCATTATCGCAATGATGGCAATTCTTGCCATTGGTGCTCAGGCTCAGGAAAAAAAGACTGAGAACAAAAACAAACCGGTATTCACCGTTGTCAAGGAGAATCCTATTACATCTATCAAGGACCAGAACCGTTCGGGTACGTGCTGGGCCTATTCTACTCTTTCGTACTTTGAGGCAGAAATTCTGAAAAAGACAGGTAAGACCTATGACCTCTGTGAGAGTTTTGTGGCCAACAAGGACTACATGGACCGTGCCATACAGGTTGTAAGACTGCACGGAGATTGCCAGTTTGCACAAGGCGGATCAGCTTATGATGTACATTACGTGCTCCAGAACTACGGAATCTGTCCAGAAGAGGCCATGCCTTTCCCTGGTTCACTCTATGGTGACTCTCTCAACAACTTCAACGAGTTCTTCTCTCTGCTTGAACCATACGTGGCTGCCGTATCAAAAAGCAATGCTAAGAAAATCTCTAACCAGTGGAAAGTTGGACTGCAGGGCATTCTTGATGCATATCTTGGCAAATGTCCGGAAGAATTCACCTACCAAGGCAAAAAATACACTCCAAAGAGTTTTGCTGCTTCACTCGGTCTCGACTGGAACGACTACGTTAGCATAACTTCTTTCACTCACCATCCTTTCTATACCGCTTATGCTGTTGAAGTACAGGACAACTGGCGCAATCCTCTGAGCTACAACGTACCTATGGACGAAATGATGAAAATCATTGATAATGCTATTATGAACGGCTACACTGTAGCATGGGGCGGAGACGTTTCAGAAGAAGGATTCACACGCAATGGATTGGCTTATGCCATCGACACCAAGAAGACTGAGAGCCTTCAGGGAAGCGACATGGCACGCTGGCTCAAGATGACTGCCCAGAAAAAACGCAATCTCATCGACTCACTCGGATGCACCGTACCCGAAGTTAAAGCAACACAGGAAATGCGTCAAGAGCGTTTCGACAACTGGGAACTCACCGATGACCACGGCATGCTCATCTTCGGTATTGCCAAAGACCAAAACGGACGCGAATACTATATGGTTAAGAACTCATGGGGAGAAACTGGCGAATATAAAGGAATTTGGTATATGACTAAAACCTTTATCGCAGCAAACACGATGGATTACACCGTTAACAAAAACGCTATTCCTAAGGATATCCGCAAAAAACTCGGCATCTAATAAATGACCTTTTATATGTAAAATCGGAACATACCATGATTTTTTCCATGGTATGTTCCGATTTCTTGTTTTTTCTTTGTAACTTTACACCGCATATTGGCTATTGTAAAGCCGATAGTGTCTGAAATAAAGAAAAAATAAGAACAATATATAAATGCACTACCAATGGAATTACGAACCTCCTACACCAGAACGGCAACAAGCAATTAAAGAACTGGCCGAGAAAATCAACATGAGTCCCATTGTTGCAGATTTGCTTATCAGCAGAGGTATCAAAACAGAATCGGCAGCAAAACGTTTCTTCAGACCGATGATGAACGAACTCATCGATCCTTTCCTGATGAACGACATGGATGTGGCCGTAGATAGGCTCAACGATGCAATGGGACGCAAGGAACGCATCATGGTGTATGGTGACTATGACGTGGACGGATGCACAGCAGTGGCACTCGTCTATAAATTTCTTATGCAGTTTTATTCCAACATCGACTATTACATCCCTAACCGAGAAGAAGAAGGATACGGTGTAAGCTACAAAGGAATAGACTATGCCAAGGAAACAGGAGTTAAACTCATCATTGTACTTGACTGTGGCATCAAGGCCATTGAGGAGATTACCTATGCCAAACAACAAGGCATAGATTTCATCATCTGCGACCACCATGTGCCAGATGAGATTCTGCCTCCAGCAGTGGCTATACTCAACCCTAAACGCACCGACTCGTCCTATCCGTTCAAGCATCTTTGCGGATGCGGCGTAGGATTCAAGCTGATGCAGGCATTCGCAAAAAATAACGGTATTCCATTCTCAAGACTGACTCCTCTACTCGATTTATGCGCAGTCAGTATTGCGGCAGACCTCGTGCCTGTAACCGGCGAGAATCGCATTCTGGCATTTCATGGACTGAAACAACTCAACATCAACCCATCTATTGGTCTCAAGGCCATTATCAATATTTGTGGATTGACCGGACGAGAGTTAACCATGAGCGACATTGTTTTCAAAATCGGTCCACGCATCAACGCAAGTGGAAGAATGCAAAACGGAAAGGAAGCTGTGGAACTGCTTGTAGAACGCGATCTCCAACGTGCACTGACAGAAGCTAATCGCATTAACGAATACAACGAGCAGCGAAAGGACATAGACAAGCAGATGACCATAGAGGCCAATGAAATCGTGGCTCGCTTGGAAAGTCAGCAACACATGTCGTCTATCGTGCTGTACGATGAAGGATGGAAAAAAGGAGTTGTGGGCATCGTTGCCTCACGCTTGACGGAAATATACTATCGGCCAACTGTCGTTCTCACCATTATCGATGGCATCGCGACAGGATCAGCACGTTCCGTAGCAGGATTCGACATCTATGATGCCATCAAAAACTGCAGAGATATCCTTGAGAACTTCGGTGGTCACACCTACGCAGTAGGACTCACCCTGAGACAGGAGAACATCCCAGAATTCCGTCGTCGTTTCCAGGAATACGTCAAACAACATATTCTACCAGAACAAACGTTGCCAACACTTGACATCGACGAAGAAATCGACTTTAAGGACATCACCAAACGCCTACACGGCGATTTGCGAAAACTTGCCCCTCACGGACCTGCCAACGAGAAGCCTCTTTTTCTTACACGCAACGTCTATGACTATGGAACATCGAAAGTTGTAGGCCGCCATCAAGAACACATCAAACTTGAACTGGTAGATTCGAAATCGGCAGTTGTCATGAATGGAATTGCCTTCGGACAAAGCGCAGATGCCAGATACATCAAGTCTAAGCGCTCGTTTGACATTGTTTATACCATCGAAGAAAATGCCTATAAACGTGGGGATATCCAATTGCAGATAACCGACATCCGTCCCAGCGAGACACCGGAATCTCCTAAATAAAGAAAGCGTACTGCCTATAAGTGATAAGAAAACTTGCTGACTGGCAAACAGAAAAGACCATAAGATGGACAAATACCAACAGATTCTCAAACGTTATTGGGGATATGATGATTTCCGCGGAATCCAACGAGACATCATTCAATCCATTGGAGAAGGTCATGACACGCTTGGCCTTATGCCTACGGGTGGAGGTAAGTCTATCACATTTCAGGTACCAGCACTCTGTCGTGAGGGAGTCTGTATAGTTATCACTCCACTCATCGCACTGATGAAAGACCAAGTCAATCATTTGAGACGACGTGGCATCTTGGCGGCTGCTGTCAATTCCAGCATGAGCCATGATGATGTGTTGCGCATTCTCGACAATTGCATATTAGGAGGCACTCGGCTACTTTACATCTCACCAGAACGCCTGGCAAGCCAACTGTTTATCACAAAACTAAGACATATGCAAATTAGCTTCATCACTGTAGATGAAGCACATTGCATCAGCCAATGGGGATATGATTTTCGTCCAAGCTACCTCAACATTTCAAGCATTCGTGTTCTTTTACCAGACGTGCCAATTCTGGCTCTTACGGCAACAGCGACACCAGCTGTAGTTGAAGATATTAAAGACAAATTAAAACGATCTGACGACAAGGGTGGCACATTCAATGTATTTCAAATGTCATTTGAACGTAAGAATCTCAGCTATATCGTCAGAGAAGCTATGGACAAGCGACATGAACTTATAGAAGCTCTATACACATCTACAGCCTCTTCAATTGTATATGTCCGGAGTCGAAGACATGCTCGAGAAATAGCAGAACTACTTACCCAAGAAGGATTCAGTGCGACGTACTACCATGCTGGACTTGATACAGAAGAAAAAGACAAACGACAAAACGACTGGCAAGCAGACCGCACAAGAATTATTGTTGCCACGAATGCTTTCGGTATGGGCATTGACAAAGCCGATGTCCGACTTGTTGTTCACTACGACTGCCCTGACTCTATTGAAGCTTACTTTCAAGAAGCAGGACGCGCAGGACGTGACGGAAAGCCAGCCCAAGCTATTCTACTCTATGGGCAACAAGATATCATCAAACTTCGGAAGCGTGTAGCAGATACATTCCCTGACAAAGATTATATCCGGAAAGTTTACGACCATATAGCATTCTATTATCAGATAGCAGTAGGAGACGGCAATGGTGTTTCCCACGAATTCAACCTACAAGATTTCTGCTATAAATTCAACCATTTCCCTGTTCAAGTCCATTCTGCCCTACAAATTCTGCAAAGAGCCGGTTATTTAGAATTCTCTGCTGAACGTGAGAATGCCTCTAGAGTGATGTTCATCGTAGAAAGAGACGAACTATACCGGCTGACTGGCAATACGCCAAACGAGGATCATCTGATTGTTGTCATGTTACGTAACTTTTCGGGGATGTTTTCTGATTATGCCTATATTAATGAAGCTCATCTGGCATCAATCAGCAATATTGACCGAACTGAAGTACACGACATTCTGTTGCAACTGTCGCGTAAGCATATCATACAATACATACCTCCTAGCCAGTTGCCTTTTCTCCGCTACCTACAGAGACGAGAAGACAGCAAACATTTGTTGTTTCCTGCAGAAGTTTATGAAAACCGTCGCAAACAATTCAGCCAACGCATAGAAGCAATGATCCATTATCTACAGGACAACACTCATTGCCGTTCACAGCAGTTGCTTTCTTACTTTGGAGAAAAGCAAGAGAAAACATGTGGTCAATGTGATGTGTGTGTTACCATTAGCGATGATGACGTTCAAGCAGCGCAAAAGCAAATACTTCAATTTCTCTCCGATAAGAAGCCTCATCTGCTTGTAGAACTCCGAGCGCTACACATTCCTACCGAAATCTTTTCACGAGCTCTCCGTTATCTTGTTCTTGAAGAGCTCGTAAAAAGCGATTCGGTTCAAATAAGCCTTTAAGAGGCAATGTAGAATTATCTACTAAAGAAGTATCAATCGAGGCAACCTATGATTTCGCGGACAGAATGACATCCATGATCATCAAGCCAACAATCAATGCCATCACGTACCTTCATGGTAACTGACGGATCTATAAAGTTTGCTGTTCCAATCTCAATAGCTGTGGCACCTGCCATAAGGAATTCAATAGCATCATGAGCATTCATAATACCACCCAGTCCTACTATAGGAATCTTAACCGCACGAGCAACTTGCCACACCATACGTAATGCAACAGGTTTAACCGCAGGACCGCTCAAGCCACCAGTACCGATACTGAGTACAGGACGACGTTTTTCTATATCAATGGCCATTCCCATCAATGTATTAATAAGCGAAACACTGTCTGCGCCCTGTGCTTCACAAGCACGAGCAATGTCGGCTATATTTGTAACATTAGGCGAAAGTTTCACTATTAACGTTTTATGATAACGTTCACGTACAGCTTTTACCACACTCTCTGCCCCAGCGCAAGTTACGCCAAAAGCCATTCCTCCATCCTTGACATTGGGACAAGAAATATTGAGTTCTATTGCTGGAATATTGTCAAGAGCGTCAATGCGTGAAGCACATTCTGCATAATCGTCTGGTGACGAACCGCTAACATTTACAATGACGTTAGTATTTATATCCTTAAGTTGGGGATAGATGTGCTGGCAGAAATAATCCACACCCTTATTTTGCAATCCTACACAATTGAGCATACCACTGGGAGTTTCTGCCATGCGCGGATAATCATTACCTTCACGTGCTTTCAACGTGGTACCTTTAACGATGAATCCTCCTAAGCCGTCAAGGGGAATAAAGTCTGCAAACTCTAATCCATAGCCAAATGTTCCCGAGGCCGTCATTACTGGATTTTTAAGTGCCAGATGGCCTATATTCACTTTCAGATCTGCCATAACAATTGTTTTACATTAAATATAGGACCATCTTTGCAGACACAAAGATTACCCTTTACTGTTTTCTCTACACAACAGAGACAAGCTCCAAGACCGCACGCCATCATATTCTCCAATGACGCTTCACACTCAACATTTGCCTGGGAAGCATATCGTGCCACTGCCATCATCATGGGTTTAGGGCCACAGGTAACTATTCTATCAAAAGTTTCTTTCTTTAAAATCGAGTGATTGGTTACAAACCCTTTTTCTCCTTCAGTTCCATCTTCCGTTGTTATACAAACACGGCCATAGTGACAGAAAAGATCTAATTCCAACAAGTCAGCCTTAGAACGTGCACCAAGCAGAAATGTCGGTTCTATTCCCAAGCGTTTCATTTCTGCACCCATATATAACAATGGAGCCACTCCCACTCCTCCACCTACAAGAAGCAGACGTTCTGAGGACTTATTGGGCATAGTAAAACTATTACCCAAAGGCAATACGCAATTGACAACATCCCCCACTTGTACCTGTCCTAAGTAGCGTGTGCCTTTGCCGACCATTGCCACCATAAGCCAGAGTTCATTATTCGTTCTATCTACAAAATTAATTGAGATTGGACGGCGAAGCAAAACGCCATCAACACCTTCCATACTTACTTCGACAAATTGTCCAGGAAACATTTCAGGTAAAGGTTCATCGTGTGTCAATTTAATCAGCACATGTTTCGAACTGATGTGATCAACACTCTTCACCACAAGATCACATATATATTTTTTCATATTCATCATTGTTTTATAGTTTTCGTCATGTTCTACTAACATTTCCTGAACTAAATCGCTTATAAAAACATATACTTCATTATAAACAGAAGGGCAAGGATAACAGAACCTATTGACAAATCACGGTATTTACCACTAAATGCATGTACCATAACCCAAGTTATGAGTCCAAGAAGAATACCATCGGAAATACTGTAACACAGAGGCATCATAATAATGCAGATAAAACAAGGAATTGCTTTCGCATAATCATGAAAATCAATATCACGGACGCCAACCATCATAAGGACTCCAACCATAATCATTGCCGGTGCAGTTGCCTGAGAGGGAATCAAGAGGAACAACGGGGCAAAGAAAAGCGCAAGGATAAAACAAACGGCAGTTGTCATAGCAGTAAGTCCGCTACGACCACCAACGTTCACACCAGCAGCACTCTCTACATAGGTCGAGACTGTAGATGTTCCGGCGATTGCACCAAACGTTGTTCCAACAGCATCAGCAAAAAAAGCTCTGTTCATGCCGTGCATCGTTCCGTCTTTTTCTACAAATCCTGCTCTATTACCTACACCGATAAGTGTACCTAATGTGTCGAACATATCAATAAACAGGAGAGTAAACACACAAATCGCCATATCAGGTGTGAAGATATTCTGCCAATCCATTTTACAGAATACAGGGGCAAGACTCGGTGGAGTATCTATAATTGTTTTAACATGTTGCACATCTGTTACTCCCAAAGGAATTCCGATGGCTGTTGTTGCAAGAATGCCTATCAACAATCCTCCAGTAACATTTCTCACCATAAGAACTGCACTAATAACAATACCGAAAAGAGCGACTAAAACTGGCGCTGTATGAAGATTGCCAAGTGTAACAAGTGTTGCGTCACTATGAACAATAATGCCAGCCTGTTGAAGACCTATAAAAGCAATAAACAACCCGATACCTGGTGATATTGCCTTTCTAAGTTGTATTGGCATGGCATAAACAATCTTGTTACGTAGCCCTGCAATGGTCAAAAGAATAAAGATTACGCCTTCAATAAAAACGGCCGTAAGTCCGAATTGCCAAGAATATCCCATCTTCAAAACAATGGTATAGACAAAGAATGCATTCAGTCCCATTGCGGGAGCCAGTGCAAAAGGCAATTTAGCATAAAGAGCCATAACGATGGTAGCTACCAAAGAGGAGAGCACCGTTGCTGTGAAAACAGCTCCTGCATCCATTCCTGCATTGCTGAGTATAGACGGTTGTACGGCAAGAATATAAGCCATTGTAAGGAAGGTGGTAATGCCACCGAGCAGTTCTTTTTTCAGCGACATTGTTGCAGGATTAAATCCAAAGAGACGATTGAGCGTATTCATTATCTTAAAAATTGTTTTTGTTAGAGTATCATTTAAAAACTGCATGCAAAGTTAATGAATTATTTTGAGATATAACGCTATAGATGAGCTTTTCTTAACTAAGATACCAATAAAATACATTTATCTTATGCGCTCATCTTCAGATGGAAAAAAAACCGTTACCCTTGGTCGAGGGTAACGGTCCAATATCTAATAAATTCTTTCTATT
>SAMEA104315439__coassemble_792_pt1 | contig 11204 bp, 5 predicted proteins | sample SAMEA104315439__metabat2_low_PE_004 | metagenome-assembled genome bin SAMEA104315439 (sample SAMEA104315439) | gut metagenome | biome: Monkey gut; feature: monkey-associated habitat; material: faeces | place: China | collected 2013 | reverse complement strand
TCACGTAACGATTTGGCTTCACATGTCTATGATGTAACCTATGGGATTCTGGAACCTCAACGCGACAATCTCGTCATTATCGATGATTCTATTGTGCGGGGAACAACCCTGAAGGAAAGCATCATAAAAATACTCGCGCGACTTCAACCCAAGAAAATCGTTATCGTTAGTAGCGCTCCACAGATTCGTTATCCAGACTATTATGGTATCGACATGGCGCGCCTTGAGGAATTTTGCGCCTTCCGTGCGTGCATCCAACTGTTGAAAGACAGACATATGGAGTCTCTCATAGATACGGTTTATCGGAAGTGTAAAGACGAACTTCAGAAAAACGACGGAAGCATGGAGTGTGCTGTCAAGGAACTCTATCGTCCGTTTACCGTAGAAGAACTCAACGTTAAGATGGTTGAAATGTTGTGTCCTGCTGATGTGGAAACACCTATAGAACTGGTATTCCAAAGCATAGAAGGCCTTCATAAAGCTTGTCCCAATCATCATGGCGATTGGTATTTTACAGGCGACTATCCAACGCCAGGAGGTACAAAACTCTGCCTCGAGGCATTCGTGAACTATATAGAAAATGTATATAATCAGGAAACAAAATAATAAATAATGAAAGACGTAACACTTGTTCTGGAAGACGGAACGCAATTCAAAGGAAAATCATTCGGCTATGATGCACCAGTAGCAGGAGAAGTCGTGTTCAACACGGCTATGATGGGCTACCCCGAGTCATTAACAGACCCATCTTATGCCGGACAACTCATGACGCTTACATATCCGCTGGTTGGAAATTATGGAGTACCTCGGTTTTCTTTCGAAAAGAATGGCCTACCGACCTTCATGGAAAGCAACCGTATCTATGCATCTGCTATTATCGTAAGCGATTATAGTGAGCAATATTCCCATTGGAATGCTAACGAAAGTCTTGCCGACTGGTTGAAAAGAGAAAAAGTACCTGGTATTACAGGTATTGACACCCGACAATTGACAAAGGTTCTTCGTGAACATGGTGTGATGATGGGTAAAATACTCATGGATGACGAACCTGACAATATTCCAGAAGCCGATTATGAAGGTGTGAATTTCGTGGATCGTGTTTCCTGTAAGGAGATTATTAGATATAATGAAGGCGCAGGACGAAAAGTGGTACTCGTCGATTGTGGAGTGAAAGCCAATATCATTCGTTGTCTGATCAATCGTGGAGTGGAAGTTATTCGGGTGCCCTGGAATTACGATTATACTGGAATGGAATTTGATGGACTCTTTTTGGCTAACGGACCTGGCGACCCTGACATGTGTGGAGATGCCGTGGATATTATCCGTAAGCAGATGTCTGTGAGCCGCAAACCAATATGTGGAATATGTATGGGAAATCAATTGTTGGCCAAGGCGGGTGGCGCCTCAATCTATAAGTTGAAATATGGTCATCGCAGCCACAACCAACCAGTTCGCGAAGTAGGTACCAACCATTGTTATGTGACCAGTCAGAACCATGGTTATGCTGTTGATGCTTCCACATTAGGGAAAGAGTGGCGCGAACTCTTTGTCAATATGAACGATGGTTCTAATGAAGGCATTCGCCATCAGACCAACCCTTGGTTTAGCAGCCAGTTCCATCCTGAGGCTTGTTCTGGACCAGTCGATACTGAGTTTATGTTCGACCGCTTCGTAGAGGCATTATAATCCATCAAACCCTTTTTATGTAATAAGAACAATAATGAAATACGATAATATCAAAAAAGTATTGCTCCTTGGAAGTGGAGCGCTCAAAATCGGAGAAGCTGGAGAATTTGATTATTCTGGTTCACAAGCCCTTAAAGCATTACGCGAGGAAGGGGTGAAAACCGTACTTATCAATCCGAATATTGCTACCGTACAGACATCAGAAGGGGTAGCCGATGAAATATATTTCTTACCCGTTCAACCTTATTTTGTTGAACGTGTGATAGAAAAAGAACGACCAGACGGTATCCTGCTTTCTTTTGGTGGTCAGACCGCGTTGAACTGTGGCGTAGAACTCTATCAGAGTGGAGTGCTTGATAAATATGGCGTACGCGTATTAGGAACTCCCGTACAGGCCATTATGGATACAGAAGACCGCGAACTCTTTGTGGAGAAACTCGATGAAATCAACGTAAAGACTATTAAGAGTGAGGCTTGTGAAAACATAGAACAAACACGCAAAGCTGCTGCGGAATTGGGCTATCCTGTCATTCTTCGTGCAGCATACGCACTTGGCGGATTAGGTTCTGGTTTTGCCGATAATGAAGAAGAACTCAACAAACTTGCAGAAAAAGCTTTCTCTTTCTCTCCACAGGTATTGGTCGAGAAATCTCTCAAAGGTTGGAAGGAGATTGAATACGAGGTGGTGCGCGACCGTTACGATAATTGCATTACCGTCTGCAATATGGAAAATTTCGACCCGCTGGGAATACATACGGGTGAATCAATAGTTGTTGCTCCTTCTCAGACCTTGACAAACTCAGAATATCACAAACTCCGTGCCCTTGCCATCAAGATTATCCGTCATATCGGAATTGTTGGAGAATGTAATGTACAATACGCTTTCGACCCACAGTCGGAAGACTATCGAGTGATTGAGGTTAATGCACGCCTGAGTCGTTCTTCTGCTTTGGCATCTAAAGCGACTGGTTATCCCTTGGCATTTGTGGCTGCCAAACTTGGTATGGGTTATGGACTCTTTGAACTCAATAATTCGGTTACCAAAACGACAAGTGCATTCTTCGAACCTGCCCTTGACTATGTGGTCTGCAAAATTCCACGTTGGGACTTGTCCAAATTCCGTGGTGTTGACAAGGAACTTGGATCATCTATGAAGTCTGTAGGTGAGGTCATGGCAATCGGACGTACCTTTGAAGAGGCTATACAGAAGGGACTGCGCATGATAGGACAGGGAATGCATGGTTTCGTGGAAAACAAGGAACTGAAGATTGAGGATGTTGACGCGGCCCTCCGTGAACCAACAGACAAGCGCATCTTCGTCATTTCAAAGGCTATGCATCTTCCGCAATATGATATTGACCGTATTCACGAACTTACCCGTATCGATAAGTGGTTCCTCTACAAACTGAAACACATCATAGATATCGACGAGGCGTTGAAAGGCCTGAAAAATAATGATGGTACATCGGCAGAAAAACTTGATGCGTCATTACTTCGTGAGGCAAAAGTCTATGGATTTACCGATTTCCAGATTGCACGTGCCATCGGACTTGAGGAAACCATGAACAACATGCATGAGGCTGTACTTGCTGTTCGTAAGATACGTAAGTCGATGGGTATTGTTCCCGTGGTTAAACAGATAGACACGCTTGCTGCGGAATATCCTGCCCAGACCAATTATCTTTATGTGACGTATAGTGGAGTGGAAAGCGATATTCAATATGAACAAGATGGAAAGAGTATTATCGTACTTGGCTCAGGAGCTTACCGTATCGGTTCGAGTGTAGAGTTCGACTGGTGTGGTGTGCAGGCTCTTAATACCATTCGCAAGGAAGGTTGGAGAAGTGTCATGATCAATTATAATCCAGAAACGGTTTCTACCGATTATGATATGTGCGACCGCCTGTATTTCGACGAACTGACCTTCGAACGCGTCATGGATATTATTGACCTCGAGCAGCCTCATGGTGTCATCGTATCGACTGGTGGACAGATTCCTAATAATCTTGCCATGCCTTTGGCAGAACAGCACGTGCCGATTTTGGGTACGTCTGCCATCGATATTGACGGAGCAGAAGATCGTGCAAAGTTCTCACAGATGCTCAACGAACTCGGAGTCAACCAACCTGAATGGAGCGCTTTGACCTCGATGGATGACATAGACCGCTTTGTGGATAGGGTGGGATTCCCGGTCCTCGTGCGCCCATCGTATGTGTTGAGTGGAGCTGCCATGAATGTTTGTTCCAATCGTGAAGAACTTGAGCGTTTCCTCCAGTTGGCTGCAAATGTGAGCGAAGACCACCCTGTGGTTGTTTCCAAGTTTATCGAACATGCCAAGGAAATAGAAATGGATGCTGTTGCTAAAGATGGCGAAATATTTGCCTATGCCATTTCAGAACATATCGAGTTTGCTGGCGTCCATTCTGGAGATGCTACGATTCAGTTCCCTCCACAGAAACTTTATGTAGAAACAGTTCGCCGAATCAAGCGCATCAGTCGCCAGATTGCCAAAGCGCTTCACATCAACGGACCGTTCAATATTCAGTTCATGGCACGTGATAATGACATTCTCGTGATTGAATGTAACTTGCGCGCCTCACGCTCCTTCCCGTTTGTGTCAAAGGTGTTGAAAATCAACTTGATTGAGCTTGCCACTAAAGTAATGCTTGGTCTTCCTGTTGAGAAACCTCATAAAAACCTTTTCGACCTCGATTATGTAGGTATCAAAGCCAGTCAGTTCTCTTTCAACAGATTGCAGAAAGCTGATCCTGTACTTGGCGTTGATATGGCTTCAACAGGTGAGGTGGGATGCTTGGGTGACAATACATCTACGGCTTTGCTGAAAGCCATGCTGAGCGTGGGACATCGCATTCCGAAAAAGACAGTCCTCTTATCTACAGGTACGCCTAAACAGAAAGCTGAAATGATTGATGCTGCCCGTATGTTAGTAGATCATGGCTACAAACTCTATGCTACAGGTGGAACATCACGCTATCTGACAGAAAACGGTATAGAAAACACGACTGTCTATTGGCCCAGCGAGTCAGACAAACAGCCACAGGCTCTTACACTCCTCCATGACCACAAGGTGGATATGGTAGTCAATATCCCCAAAAATCTGACCGAAGGAGAACTGAGTAATGGTTACCTCATCCGTCGTGCCTCCATTGATCTCAACGTGCCGCTCATTACCAACAGTCGCTTGGCTTCTGCTTTTATTCAGGCGTTCTGTACGGTATCGTTAGACAATATAGGAATCAAGTCTTGGAGAGAGTATTGACAAAATAATTATGTAAACATTTGGCAGGTTGCCAAATGTTTACTATATTTGCACAGTCAAAACTCTTAAAGATTATAAAACTATGGAACTTGGTGACATACTTGAATCTAAAATAAACCGAAGTGACTATAAGATACTTATTGTCGATGATGTGACGAGTAACGTGTTGCTATTGAAGATTCTTCTGACCAATGAGAAGTTTCAAATATGCACAGCGTCTAACGGCCATCAATGTGTAGAAGTGGCACGTAGCGAACATCCTGACTTGATATTGCTCGATGTAATGATGCCCGAACTCAACGGATTTGACACGGCGGTTATATTGAAAAAAGATCCCCTGACAGCAGATATACCTATTATATTTCTTACGGCTCTCAATAGCCCAAGTGATCTTGTACATGGATTCCAAGTTGGAGCTCATGACTTCTTGACGAAGCCTTTCAATAAGGAAGAACTGATCATGCGCGTCATGCACCAGATCTCATTGGTGGCAGCCAAACGCTATATTATAGAGCAAAATGAAAAGCTCAAGCGGATCATTTCTAACCGTGATAAGATGTATTCTGTAATCGCACACGACTTGCGTTCGCCTATGGCATCCATCCGTATGGTACTTAACCTCTGTGTCAACGTGGTGACGCCGGATATGGTGGGCGAAGAGATCTTTGGTTTGCTCGATAAGGCCAATCGTGAATCAGAAGAGACTCATGACTTGCTTGACAACCTGTTGAAGTGGACCAAGAGTCAGACTGGACGCCTTGAAGTGGCTTATCAGAATCTCGAGCTCGACGACATCGTTCCTGGTGTGGTTGATATCTTCACGATGATTGCTGAGATGAAGAAAATCAAACTTCAGTATATTCCTTCTGAGGAGCATCTGAAAGTACGTGCCGACAACGATATGATGAAAACTGTGGTGCGCAACTTCATTTCAAACGCTATTAAGTTTACCCCAGAAGGCAAGGGAATCGAGGTATATTACAAGAAGTCGGGCGAGTTCGCCAAAATCAGCGTTCGCGACCATGGTGTCGGAATTGCTCCAGAACGTATTGATACCTTGTTCCATAAAGGAGAAACCACTTATGGTACAGGTGGTGAGGAAGGTTCTGGACTTGGACTTCAGCTTTGTGCAGACTTCGCTCGCAAGAATGGTGGCGACGTGATGGTGGAATCAACCTTAGGAGAAGGCTCTACCTTCAGTTTCTTAGTACCGTTGTTGAAAGAAGAAGCATAATGTTGTAATCATACATTTTGATTATTACAATAAAATACAGACAGGGGCATCTTTTGAATGATCGCCCCTGTTTGTGTTTCGTGAACTTATGACACTTTATTCCTTTTCAGGATGTTTTGGAAATGTCTTCGGGTAAATACTATCCTATGCTTACCTCTTCAATAAGTCTCTCCTAAATACTCAAATAATGGGAGTATAATGGGAGTATAATGGGAGTCACTTCCTATATAAATACATATGTAAGCTACAGTTTGTTTATTTTTGCAACCTCTGTCATTTAGGAAGCTGTTATGAATGACTTATTTTAAGAAAAGATGAAAAAAATTACTCTTTTCTTGCATAATACAAGGAAATATGTTATCTTTGCCGAATAGAAAAATCAATAACAATAATTAATAAACAAACATCAAAGCTAACTTATGAGCCAAAAAAGAGTTTATACCTTTGGTAATGGAAAAGCTGAAGGTAATGCAAAAATGCGTGAACAACTTGGTGGTAAGGGTGCCAACCTTGCCGAAATGAACCTTATCGGAGTGCCTGTGCCTCCAGGATTCACCATTACTACTGACTGTTGCAACGAATACTATCAGGTAGGACAAGAGAAAATCATGCAGTTGCTTAACGATGATGTCATGGCTGCTGTCAAGCACATCGAGGAACTGATGAACTCTAAGTTCGGAGACAAAGAAAATCCATTGCTCGTGTCTGTTCGTTCTGGAGCACGTGCTTCCATGCCTGGTATGATGGATACCATCCTGAACCTTGGTCTTAACGACGAGGTGGCAGAAGGATTGGTAAAGAAGACAAACAACCCTCACTTCGTTTATGACTCATATCGCCGTTTCGTACAGATGTATGGCGACGTCGTACTCGAAATGAAACCTGTGAATAAAGAGGATATCGATCCGTTTGAGGAGATTATCGAACAAGTGAAGGCTGAGCGTGGTGTGAAACTCGACAAAGACCTTTCTGTGGATGAGTTGAAGAAACTCGTTCAGCTGTTTAAAGCGGCTATCAAAGAACGTACAGGCAAAGTATTCCCAGACAATCCTATTGAACAGCTGTGGGGTGCTATTTGTGCGGTGTTCCGTTCATGGATGAACGAACGTGCCATCCTCTATCGTAAGATGGAAAGCATTCCAGACGAGTGGGGTACAGCTGTTTCGGTAATGGCCATGGTATTCGGTAATATGGGTGAGACTTCAGCTACTGGTGTATGCTTCAGCCGTGATGCCGCTAATGGTGAAAACGTATTCAATGGTGAGTATCTCGTTAATGCACAGGGTGAAGATGTTGTGGCTGGTATCCGCACACCACAGCAGATTACAAAGCTGGGGTCACAGCGTTGGGCAGAACGTGCAGGAATCTCAGAAGAAGAGCGTGTAGCTAAATATCCTTCAATGGAAGAAGCTATGCCAGAGATTTACGCACAGCTTAACGGCATTCAGGAGAAACTCGAAGAGCACTATCGCGATATGCAGGATATGGAGTTCACCGTACAGGAGGGCAAACTCTGGTTCCTTCAGACCCGTAACGGAAAACGTACAGGTGCTGCCATGGTGAAGATTGCCATCGACCTGCTTCACGAAGGAAAAATCGACGAGAAGACCGCTATCATGCGTTGTGAGCCACAGAAACTCGACGAACTGCTTCACCCCATCTTTGACAAAAAAGCGCTTACCACAGCAAAAGTTATTGCACAGGGTCTGCCTGCATCTCCAGGAGCAGCATGCGGACAGATTGTATTCCATGCTGACGATGCACAGGAATGGCATGAGGATGGCCACAAAGTGGTACTTGTACGTATTGAAACCTCTCCAGAAGACCTCGCCGGTATGTCTGCCGCAGAAGGCATCCTGACAGCACGTGGCGGTATGACTTCTCACGCTGCCGTTGTAGCACGTGGCATGGGTAAATGCTGTGTATCAGGTGTAGGTTCACTCAATGTTGATTATCATGCTAAGACCGTTGAGATTGACGGAGTCGTATATAAAGAAGGTGACTACATCTCACTTAATGGTACCACAGGTCAGGTTTATGCAGGCGAAGTACCTACCAAGGCTGCAGAACTGAGTGGCGACTTCAAAGAACTCATGGACCTTTGCGATAAATACACCAAACTTCAGGTTCGTACCAATGCAGACACTCCACACGATGCACAGGTTGCACGTCAGTTTGGTGCCAAGGGTATTGGTTTGACTCGTACCGAGCACATGTTCTTCGAGGACAAGAAGATCGTGGCTATGCGTGAAATGATCCTTTCTGATAGTATCGCAGGACGCGAAAAGGCACTCGCCAAACTTCTTCCTTATCAGAAAGCTGACTTCAAGGGAATTCTTGAAGCAATGGACGGTCTGCCCGTAAATATCCGTCTGCTCGATCCACCTCTCCACGAGTTCGTTCCCCACGATATCGAAGGTCAAAAAGTAATGGCCAAGGAGATGGGCGTAGATCTCGCCACCATCCAGCGTCGTGTGGATTCTCTGGCAGAGAACAACCCGATGCTTGGACATCGCGGATGTCGTCTTGGTATTACCTTCCCTGAAATTACAGCCATGCAGACCCGTGCTATTCTCAGCGCAGCATGCGAACTGAAGAAGGAAGGAAAGAATCCTATGCCAGAGATTATGGTTCCATTGATCGGTACCATCAAGGAGCTCAAACAGCAGAAGGATGTTATTCAGTATGCAGCCAAGGAGGTATTTGCTGAATATGGCATCAAGGTAGAGTTTGAGATTGGTACTATGATTGAGATTCCACGTGCTGCCCTTACAGCAGGTCTTATTGCCAGCGAAGCACAGTACTTCTCATTCGGTACTAACGACCTTACCCAGATGACCTTCGGTTACAGCCGTGACGATATTGCTTCGTTCCTGCCTGTATATCTCGACAAGAAGATTCTTAAGGTTGACCCATTCCAGGTACTCGACCAAGAGGGCGTAGGCCGTCTCATCAAGTATGCCGTTAAAGAGGGTCGCGAAACACGTCCTGATCTCCGTTGTGGCATCTGTGGTGAGCATGGTGGTGAACCAAGTTCTGTGAAGTTCTGTGCCAAGATTGGTATGAACTATGCATCATGTTCTCCTTTCCGCGTGCCCATCGCAAGACTCGCGGCGGCACAGGCTGCTGTAGAGGAATAAATTTAAACCTCTAAAAATGAACGATTTGGGTGTAATTCTCTTATAAATAAGGGGTTACACCCATCATTTTTATAGACCGCTTTACATGATAATCGTGTATTATTTAAGCAAATGTTTAGAGCATGTTTAGATAAAATGAAAAGGGTGTTTAGAGTGTGTTTAGAGCATGTTTAGAAAATAATATTTAAAAATATGGCCACATTTAAAATTACAGTCCAAAAACAAAGAGCTGACGGTTACTGGCCCGTCTATATACGAATTGTTCATCATCGTAAAGTACACTTTATGAAAACAGATAAGATGGTCAACAACAAGGGTATTGTAAAAAGTACCAAAGAAGTCAAAGACCCCTTTGTCAGAAAATCACTCGACATTCAAATTGCAGATTATATCGACAGACTAAATAAAGTAGAGACAAGTACATGGACAATACAAGATATTGTTCAGTTCCTGAAGGAAGGCACATCAGATGTGTGCTTCTCAGATTATGCCCGGCAATATCAGACTAATATGATACACGAAGGACATGCACGAAACGCTCGCACATATGAATTAGCATACCAAAATATGGAGCGGTATGCAGGGACAAATAAAGTGATGTTCTCGCATCTTACTTCCGGATTCATAAACGCATGGATAAAATCGCTATCCTCAACAGCGAGGGCAAAAGAACAATATCCAGTATGTGTACGTCAAATCTTCAAGCAGGCTTTGATCGACTTTAATGACTACGATATGGGTCTGATTCGTATAACAACAAATCCTTGGCCAAAGGTAAAAATACCGAAGTCTGATACACCTAAACAGAGAGCTATAACCATGGAGGAATGTAGAGCTTTCTTTACTGCTCCACTCCCAGAGAGTGACAGAAAATTCCCACTCTCAGAACTTGGAAGAGATGTAGCCATGATGGTGTTATGTCTCGCTGGTATCAATACTGTAGATATTTTCTATCTTGAAAAGAAAAACTTCAATGACGGAATCATATCCTACGAACGCCGAAAAACAAGGGCCGCGAGAACGGATAATGCTTATTTTGAAATCAGAGTTCCGAACATTTTAAACAACATAATTGAAAAATATCTCGATAAAACAAACTCACCATACTTGTTCAACTTTCACAAACGACTGTCATCTTATGACAGCTTTAATGCGAATGTTAACACTGGAATAAAACAGATTTGTGAGAAAGTTTTGAATATCGAACATGAAAAAGCATATAGTGCTTACACATTTCGCCATACCTGGGCAACAGTAGCCCAAAATGAATGTGGTGCTTCGCTCCCTGAGGTGGACTTTGGTCTAAACCATGCGCACAAAACGAAATTAGCGCGTACTTACGTTAAAATAGACTTCACTCCTGCATGGATTCTTAATGAAAAAGTAGTGGAAAAGATATTCTTCACTGAAGAAAACTCACGTGAACATAATAAAATCCAAAGATGCAATCGCTTTGAAAGATTTTCTTTCAAACAACTTATAAAAGGAACTATTTTCTGGCGTGGCCGAGCAGTTTGCTCAGTAGAAGACGTCGGGTTTAATAACATTGAGGAAGTTATCACAAAATTGATGAAACAACTTCCTGCTACTATACCGTCACGATCTTTAGTACAGATACGTATTGAAAATAAAGATAAGCATCAAACAAAAGATTATACGAGAGTTGTGAAATAATATATAAATATTACAAAAAATAGATATTACACTCTTGAAAGTAATTTAGAGGCTTTGATATTTTCTCTCCGCGAAAATAGTAAGGGCTGACCGTGAGGTTAGCCTTTTTTTATACCAGACATGAAAATACAATCCCGTAATTTATAGCCTATAATCTGCTTAAGAACGAAAGCCTGTACCTTTTTCCTTA
>SAMEA104315439__coassemble_713_pt1 | contig 11868 bp, 12 predicted proteins | sample SAMEA104315439__metabat2_low_PE_004 | metagenome-assembled genome bin SAMEA104315439 (sample SAMEA104315439) | gut metagenome | biome: Monkey gut; feature: monkey-associated habitat; material: faeces | place: China | collected 2013 | reverse complement strand
AACGTAGATGCCGTTTCGTCAAAACTTGTATGGGTGCTTGTATGGGTGCTTGTACGGGTGCTTGTACGGGTGTCGCCAACATCTGCATATCCAATCAGCATATAACGGTTCTTCAGTTCATGATGTTCGCCCAACATCAAATTACGGAAGAACCTGATGAGGAATGACTTGTTGGGCTCTATGCCCTTTGACGGATTGCGATAGTTCGCACGAACAAGGGCATTGCGGAAGTACCAAGAGTTGTCGGCAAACAAATCGTTGTCCACATTGAAACCGATAGAGCGCAGATATTTGATGACAAACACCGCCGTTGTTCGTGTGTTGCCCTCACGAAACGGATGGTTCTGCCATAGCAAGGTGACGAAATCTACAATGTGACTGATGATTTCATCCGTTGACAGTCCCTTATAACTAAAGTCCTTTTCTTGCTGAATGTCATATCGCAACGCCATCATAATGTCGGCAGCACGGCCATACACCACAGTATCGCCTTGCAGTACCCATTCCTTTTTGCTGATGTCATAGGGGCGCACTTCACCAGCATGTTTGAATACACCCTCAAACAAGTGCCTATGGATATTCAAAAACTCTAATGCCGTGAACGAGAAAGACTGCTCGCTCAGTAGCTTGGCTATATTGGCAGCCACACAGTCGGCCTCTTCCTTTTCGGCATCGTCCTCGTCATGCGTAGTTTTGTTGACATAATACGACTTCAACTGTTCACGAACATCATCGATAGTAATGTCACCCTCAATATGCCTAACAGCCGTCTCTTTCAGATAGTCAGACACCTTCAGACCATCAACATCTTGCAGACCTATAGCCGTGCGCCATGCCGAAGCCCTTTCGCGCTTATGTGGCTCTGCCACACGCTCGTAGGCTTCGAAGTCAAGGTATAGTTGTTTGTTTTTATCAGTCATTATTGCCAACCTTTATGTTTCCAATCTTACACACAAAAGGAATGTACCTGTCACTGCCTTTCCTCTGTGCTTTCGGTATATCACACTCTCCTAATTCTGCAGGTTCATCAGGATTGTACTCTATGAGCAAATACAGTCTGCCGATTCCGTTTTCTTTCGTGTCATATCCTTTTATGTGGGTCTACAAAGGTAAAAATTATCTTGGATAATCAAGAAAGATTACGGAAATAATTATCCATGTTATTGCGTTTTACATCTATTTTAAACAAAATAGCACCAATTCAAGGCTCTACAATCAAAATCCAACTACTTTCTGCTCGATTTTCAAAAATCAGTAGAACTGAGATTGTACCAAAAACAGGAAAGAAGTGGTATTTTGAACGCATGAGAGGTCAATATGGTAATGAGCGCAACTTGTTGACTGGTTATGACAAGAAGATATTTGAGGAAGAATATCCTAAAGACCGTGTGATTATGGAATGCTCAGATATTGCAACCAGAGTTGGAAGCTCACATACAACGAGCTGTAGGTAGAGCACAGAAACACTTGATGCAAAATCAGACAAGATCATGGGCACGTAGTGTGGCTTGTTGGAACGATATGAAGGATAGCTTAGAGGATGCCATAAAAATTGGTGGCAACCTTCTTGCGTCGGAAGGAAATATTGTGGAGCCTTGTGATGATGAAGAACAGGAGATTGTCAATCGTGCTAATAAAATAGAAGCGCATTTATGGTTTGATGTCTATCGATGGGCAATAGAAAATGATAGGTTTAGTGCGCGTGAACGCAAGCTTGTTTCTAATATATACATTTCTGTGCATCGAGGAAAGAAGTTTAGAAAAGTAAATCAAGCAGAAGGTGCATTGGGCTTAATGGAAAAGACTCGGCTTTGACAAATGGCTTGATATAATGAATAAAGAAAAGGCAGAACTGGAAAATAAAGAACAATCAAAAAAAAATAAGCACAATCGAAATATTGAAAAGCGACATAAGCCATAAGAACAAGTTCATAGAAAATGGGGTGATTCCAAGTCACCCATTTTCTTTATAATGTTCTAATAAACTCAGATTTATTTCCTTTTACATGCAAGCCGGAAATGCTGCGATATTTACAATATAAGAGCCTGTTGTATCTAATTGTCCATCATCAAACATACCGACTCCGATTGAAATAGCTTCGTTTTCATCATCTGCATTCACAGTTATGGTAACGAAGTCTGCGTCTGTTGTTATTTCTACTTGGTAGAGGTTCATAACTTTATCTCCTTTATATAATCTGCAACAGCTTTATGCCATACAATAGTGAATGATTCACAGTTCTGATAGGCATAGAATGTGATAGATTCTCTACCTGTCAGGTTTTTTGACTCTATCTCATACACTTTTGTTTCTCCATTATAAGAGCATTCTACTCTTAAAATATCAAAGGTTGAGCTATTGTTAAACTTACATCTGAAATTGTTGCTTTCTCTGTTAAAGTTGACGTTTCTACGGATAATTTTTACCATTTTTCCTCCATTTATAGGATAACAAGATTGTGTAGGTGTTGTTTTTTTTATTGTTGTTTTCATAGAAGAAGTGAAGTGTTCTGCAGATCCAATAACAGGTCTGCATCTCAACTTACTTAACAAAGCTCTGAACTCTTTATTCACCATGTTGGTGTTTTTTTCAAGGTTTAGAGGCGGGTTCAGCTCTGCGATAAGTTTGACTTCCCACGGTTCCAGGTCAGCATTTTCAACAAAGGCAAGTAACAGGTTGCTCATCATCCATTCAGTCAACTTTTCTTCGTCAGCCGGTTTGAATTTTTTATGTTTGAAATCACCCTCTTTTCGTGGTATTAAATCATATCCGAAAAGGCTACCTATCGATTTTCTTAGAGTTGAACGACTTGCGTTATTGCCTACAAAGTGAGTGCGGTAGACCCTCTGTCTGAGATTCTCACTTGCAATACCGGTATAGATTGCTTGATAAGTATTACCATCTATAGTGACTTCGGGTATTTTGGGCTCAATGTCTACTTTAGGTAATTGACTTCCTTTGCGTAAAAGGAAAACGTAATTACCTGCTACATTTGGAAGCGTATTGCTGTCCATTGTCATAGGATCGAAAAGTTTGAAATTTGCCATATTCTTAATGTTTTTTGCAAAAGTAGTGATTTGTTAAGAATGTACCAAATTTTTTAGGATATTTCTAATAAAATAGGTAGCTTAACCCCTTGTCTTTCAAAGAGTGACATATAAGCGTACCCCAATAAGTGACATGTGAATGTACCCCATGAGTGACATATAAACGCACCCCCATAAGTGACATGTTGTTGCCCCCTAATAGGTGACATATAATTGCTCCCATAAGTGATATTTAGACTATAAGAAAGAGAACAAATACTGTGGTTGAATTGTCTTTCTGAAGAACGATATTTTTTTGATTATATGTTTTTATTTCGTAATTTTGCAATCACGTACAATCCACATGGATAAATTAATAAGATAATTGGCATAAGAATAGAAATGAAACAACTGAAAGAGAATGAAGGGATAGAGCGCAGTTTGTTGATCACAATGGCTGTTGTTGCGGGACTGACTGTGGCTAATTGCTACTACAACCAGCCTCTGCTGGAGATGATACGTCACGATATTGGGGTGAGCCAACATGAGGCAAACCTCATAACTGTTGTCACGCAGATAGGCTATGCGCTTGGCTTGTGTTTCCTGATTCCTATGGGCGACCTCTACTCGCGCCGACGCATCATTGTTGTGAATATGACGGTGGCTGCCATTATGGCCGTAGTCATTGCCGTTGCCCATCGGGTATGGATGATATGGGGGGCGTCTCTGCTATTGGGCGCCTGCTCTGTCATTCCGCAGTTTTTCATACCTATAGCAGGACAATATTCTAAGAAGGAGAACAAAAGTAGGAATATGGGGGTCGTTCTGTCGGGACTGCTGACGGGTATTCTCGCTTCGAGAGTGGTTAGCGGTTACGTCGGTGAATGGCTTGGGTGGCGTGAGATGTTTGTCATAGCAGCTCTGGTGATGGTGCTGTGTATGGTGCTTACGCTCAAGATTATGCCGCAGATAAAAAGCAACTATGTGGGCTCATACAGGGGATTGATGGTTAGCGTGTTTGATATGGTTAAGAGCAATGGGCGCATACGGCTTTATGCCGTACGTGCCGCTTTCAGTTTCGGCAGTATGATGGCTATTTGGTCGTGTCTTGCCTTCCGGTTGGCTGAAGCGCCGTTCTTCTCTGGTAGCGAGATGGTTGGAACATTGGGATTGTGTGGCATCGCTGGTGCCATAGCGGCAAGCGGTGTGGGCAAGCTCGTGAACCAATGGGGCATAAGAAAGATGAGTGTTTATGGGGCTTGCCTGCAACTGGTGGCGTGGGCTACGGCCTATCTGTTTGGTGATACTTTTATGGGACTTGTGGTGGCTATCATCTTGGTGGATATTGGTTTGCAATGTTTGCAGCTAAGCAATCAAAGTGGTTGCATTCAGGAGGTGCCTCATGCTTCAAACAGGGCCAATACCATCTTCATGACTACCTATTTTATCGGTGGTTCTCTTGGCACCTATTGTGCCGGATTGGCTTGGATGCGTGAGGGATGGATGGGTGTGTGTGCGGTTGGAGTCGTCTTGGCTGTAATTTCGCTCTGCATAACATGTTTTAATGGAAGGAGAATTTAAATCCTGGAGGAAATCTTTAATAAAAATATGGCCTGTGGCCAGAAATCAATCATCGGAATTTAGACGGAAATATAATCTTTAACGAAAATCATAGATCACAGATCAGAACTAATCTTTTGTTGGTTCAATATGCAGCATAATGTGGGTGTCGGCACCAAACTCAGCTCGGATGGCCCGTTCGATGGAGGAGGCATGCTGATGGGCATCGGAGAGCTTGAGGTCGCCTGGTAAACGCAGATGCATTTCGATGGCGATATTATTGCCTATACGACGCGTGTAGAGTTGGTGGATGTCACTTGCCAACGGATCATGATAGACGATGTCGCAAATCTTTTGTTCTACGGATTCAGGAAGACTTTCTTCTAAGAGTTCTCCTGATGCCTGACGCAAAATGCGAAAGGCGGCATAGAAGATCATGAAGCTCACTACAACAGCGGCAATGGGGTCGAGGACTGCCCATTGCTGACCAAGCATGATGGCTCCTCCTATACCTATGGCTGTGCCGATTGACGAAAGGGCATCGCTACGATGGTGCCAGGCATTGGCTTCAAGGGCTTGTGACTTGACAGCACGTGCAGTTTGGCGCGTCAGGCGGAATACGATTTCTTTGGCAACAATACTGACGATGGCAGCAAAGAATGCTAACACTCCTGGGACTTCTAACTGTTTGCCGTGGATGGCGTCAATGATCTTCATGATGCCGTTCCATGCCAGCAGGATGGCTACAAGCATCAACGCCATTCCTACTATCGACGAGGCAATGGTTTCGTACTTTCCATGTCCATAGTCGTGGTCTTTGTCGGCAGGTTTGCTACTTAGCCTGACCATGACCATCACTACGATATCGGTAAGGAAATCGCTTAGCGAGTGTACGGCATCGGCTATCATGGCTGCGGAATGGCAGAAAATGCCTGCTGCGAATTTTGCCAATAGCAACACCATATTGACCACGCTGCCCATGAGGGTTACTTGATAGATTCGGCGTTCGCGAGAATCTTTTTTTGTTTTGCTTGCCATTTTCTTTTATCGTTTGGTTAACCGTCAATCACGGGCTGCAAAAATACTATTTTTTTCTTAGACAGCCAAGCCTTCTGCCTATTACTTTTTGATGTATTTTACAATGGTTAGGGTATGGCCTGAATCAGTCATGAAGGTTTAATGGAAATTTGATGCAGAATATTTTGTGATTCAAAAAAAATCATGTACTTTTGCAGCTCTTTTGTACAAAGCATATGAATAGTCAGTTACGCGGTGTGGTTAATGGTATCATTTCTGGTGTATCGTTTGGAATGATACCTTTGTTTTCAATTCCTGTTATTGCTGCAGGAATGGATAATGTTAGCATCCTGGTATATCGTTTTCTGTTTGGTTCGGCAGCCATGCTTGCCATTCTCCTGTTGCGTAAGACGAATATGCGTGTGAGTCTGTCAGAACTGCTGCGTATCGTGTTGCTTGCCATCTTCTATATTACCACAGCCCTCGCAACACTTGAATGTTACAAGTATCTGTCGTCGGGTATTGCAACGGCTTTGGTTTATACCGACCCCATCTGGTGTGCACTCATCGGACTGGCATTTCTCGGTGATAAGTTCTCCATCAAACTCACCTCTAGTATTTTGTTAGCCTCTCTGGGTGTGATGATGATGACTGGTGTGTTTTCTGGAGATGGCACCTTCTCGATGATTGGTCTCCTATTGGGATTGGCGTCTGGACTGGCGTATGGTATCTATCTCATCCTTGTGCCTCGATTGAAAGTGAAGCACATCGCGAGTCTAAAACTCACCTTCTATGTGTTTTTCACGGGTATGTGGCTACTGATTGCCTATAGTCTGATGACCAACGGTGGGGTGGCAGAAGTGCCTGACAGCAGTTGCTGGCTTGACCTGGCGCTCTTAGGTTTGATTCCTACGGCAATAAGTAATATCTGCGTGACTGTTTCGCTGAAACTCATCGACAGTACGATCGTGGCTATTCTTGGTGCTTTTGAACCGCTGACTGCCATGGTGGTTGGTGTTGTGATACTGGGTGAGCCCTTGGGATTTATTGGTGTTGTCGGTGGAATGCTGATTCTCGTTGCCGTTGCTATTCTGACTATCAACCCACAGAAACTCAAGTTCATACGAAAGTAATGTGTTACACGGATTTTTAATATCTTACACGGATTACGGACTTTTTTTCTTAACAAAAACCTCGGAAGTACCAACATGAAAATCTGTGAGACATTAGATCTCTTGCGAGATCTGTTGCAGATAGGCGGTGAAGGAGGGGAGAGTGGTGCGCTGCCAGATGTCGCCTAAGAATGCGGCACCACCGAAATGGTGGGACTTGAGGTATGGGAGATGGCGGGCGGTGACTCCACCTAAGGCTACTACCTGATGGTCGATGATGCCAGAATGGGCGGCTTGCCGCAGGACGGACTCCTGGAATGCGGCGTGGTAACCGATCTTGGAAATGCTGTTGAAGATGGGGCTGAGAAATACGTAGTCGCATTGGGTCTTGCGCTCTGCTACCTCTGCAAGACTGTGGCACGAAGCGGAAAGGCTGCCATGGAAGGCGGCGGGGGGCTGGGGATTGCGACGGTTGAGGTGAATGCCGTGGAGGGGAAACTCTTCGACAAGGTGGAAATGGTCGTGGAGCACGATGCGACCAAGCCACTGAGTAGGAACGGTGGCAAGAAACTGTCTGACGGCGTCTGCCGAGGCGGTGGGCTTGCGCACATGGAGCAGGTCGATGCCGCTGCGGAAGAGGGTGTCGATGGTAGAAACCTCTCCCGGCAGAAAGTCGGGAGAGGTGATGACAATCCATTTCATAGGTTGCAGGATGAAGATGGATGGTTATTTCTTGAGTTTCTCGATGATCTGGTCGGCAACGCGCTTTCCTGACATCAGCATGCCACCGAAAATGGGCCCCATGCGAGGAGTGCCTGCCACTGCAGACGATGCCATGCCGCAGACGTAGAGGCCGGGGTAGATCTCACGGGTGCCTTCTACGACCATGCGCTCGCCTTCTATTACGTCGAGGGAACGCTCGCCGATAACACCGCCGGTGGCTGTGTCGAGGCTGATGCCGTTTTTGCGGGCAACGACCTTACACATCTCGCTGTCGTGACCTGTGCCGTCGATAACGCATTTCGCCATGATATTGAGCGGGTCAACATGGAGGCCTTCACGGAGTACTGGAGTCCAGTTGACCACAACACCACTGACAACATTGTTTTTGAAGATGACGTCTTCTACCGAATAGCAGTTGAAGATGGTGGCACCGGCATGAACGGCGTGGTAGAGCAGGGCAGATGTGCTCTCTACGGAGTCGATGGTGTAGAGTCCGTCTTCAAAGGCCTGATAGTTGATGTCGAAGTCCTTGACGATGTGCATGGCTTCTTCCTGAATGACAATCTGTTTGAACATCATTGCGCCTCCCCACATGCCGCCACCAGGAGACAACTTGCGGTCGAACTGGGCTACACGGAGACCTGCCTTGGCGAGGTAATAGGCGGCGACGATGCCTGAGGGGCCTCCGCCCACAATGGCTACGTCGAGATTCAGATTACGTTGGAGTTTGTCGAAATAGGTACTGATGATACCTTTTGATACTTGTGTTTCAATCATTGTTTGTTGTTGTTTATAGGGTTATAGATTTGTTACTTTTCTTCTTCGCAGCTCTTTAGGGAATGGCTGATGCGTGCTGCGCAGAAATTAGGGCCACACATGGTGCAGTAGTTGGCATCGACGGAATTGCTTGCCTTGTAGTATTCCAGGGCGCGTTCGGGATCTAACGAGAGGTTGAACTGGTCTTTCCAACGGAAGTCGTAGCGTGCCTTGCTCAGCGCATTGTCGCGGACGGTGGCACCGGGATGCCCCTTGGCAAGGTCGGCAGCATGGGCGGCAATCTTATAGGTGACAACACCAGTGCGCACATCGTCTTTGTCGGGGAGGGCAAGGTGCTCCTTAGGGGTGACGTAGCAGAGCATGGCGGTGCCGTACCATCCGATCATCGAGGCGCCGATGGCGGAGGTGATGTGGTCGTAGGCGGGGGCAATATCGGTGACGAGCGGACCGAGGGTGTAGAAGGGTGCTCCGTGGCATTTTTCGATTTGGCGCTCCATATTCTCCTTTATCTTATGCATGGGAACATGACCAGGACCTTCGATGAATGCCTGTACGTGTTTGGCCCAAGCACGCTCTACGAGTTCACCCATGGTGTCGAGTTCGGCAAACTGCGCCGCGTCGTTGGCATCGTAGGTAGAACCGGGACGGAGTCCGTCACCAAGGGAGATGGCTACATCGTACTGGGCACAGATGTCGCAGATGTCATCGAAGTGCTCGTAGAGGAAACTCTCTTTCTGGTGTACCTTACACCATTTGGAGATGATACTGCCTCCGCGACTGACAATACCCGTCAGACGGGTGTCGGCAAGATGGATGTTCTTCAGACGGATGCCGCAATGGATGGTGAAATAGTCCACACCCTGTTCGCACTGCTCGATGAGCGTATCGCGGAAAATCTCCCACGTCAGGTCTTCTGCCTTGCCGTTGACCTTCTCAAAAGCCTGATACATCGGTACGGTACCTACGGGAACGGGGCAGTTGCGCAGAATCCATTCGCGCGTTTCGTGGATGTCTTTTCCCGTGGAAAGGTCCATCAGCGTGTCGCCGCCCCATTTGCAACTCCATACGGCTTTTTCCACCTCTTCCTCGATGCCCGATGTGGTGGCGGAATTACCGATATTGGTATTGATCTTCACCAGGAAATTGGTACCGATAATCATCGGCTCGCTTTCGGGATGCTTGCGGTTGGCTGGGATTACGGCACGTCCCTCTGCAATCTCCTTGCAGACAAATTCCGGGGTGATGTGGGTGGTAATGCCCAATTCCTCGCAGTTCATGTTCTCGCGTATCGCCACATACTCCATCTCTTGCGTGATGATGCCCTGTTTGGCGAAGTACATCTGTGTCTCTCCCACCTTGCGACCGTCAATCCACGGTTGACGCAATTTAGGGAGTCCCTGTTTCAGGTCGATAGCCATATCGGGGTCGCTGTACGGTCCGCTGGTGTCATAGACATAGACGGGGGCATTGGCTTCTTCATGGCGCACATCGCCCTTGAAAGTGACGGTGGGGGTGAGGTTTACCTTTCTCATACCCACGCGCAGTTCCGGATAGCGTTTTCCTTGCAGATAGACTTTCTCGGAAGATGGATAATTGATCTTGATTTTTGTTTCCATTTCTTTTATATTGAGTTATTTGGCTATTTCTTTCTCTGTAAGACGGATGAAACGTTGCATCTCTTCCACAGGACTGTCGGCATTGAGGATGGCGCCGCTTACGGCAATACCGCTGACTCCAGTTGCCATGACGTCAGGGATGTCGGAGGACAAGATGCCGCCAATGGCTACGATAGGGATGGTGATGTGGTGGAGCTTCATCTGACTGACAATACGGCGGTAACCGTCTGCACCGAGGATGGGGGAAAGTTTTTGTTTGGTGGTGGTGAAGCGGAACGGACCGCAGCCGATGTAGTCGGCTCCATCTCGGTAGAGTCGTTCGACATCGTCGAAGGTGTTGGCGGTGCCGCCGATGACATATCGGCTGCCCAGGAGTTTGCGTGCCTCACTCACGGGCATATCGTTCTTGCCGAGATGTACGCCGTCGGCACCTGCCTCCTGTACCCATTCTGCATGGTCGTCGAGGATGAATGTGGCATGATATGTCTTGCAGAGTTGGCCGATGGCTGTGGCTGCCGCCAGGAACGTATCTTTCGGCGCGTCTTTCATGCGGAGCTGGATCCAGAGACATCCGCCTGCCAAGGCGAGGCGTGCTCCTTCTACGTAGTCGTAACGGTCGTTGGTGTGTGTAATAAACTGTATCACTGTATGATTAGCTTTTCTGGGTTAAACAAATGGTTTACTGGGCCGTTGCCCCTTCCTATGCTGACATCCTTGCCGGCTTCTATGGCAGAGGACAGGTAGCACTTGGCCTGTTGTATCGCCTCGGGAAGGGATGAGCCACGGGCGATAAATGAGGCAATGGCGGAGGATAGGGTGCAACCCGTGCCGTGGGTGTTGCGCGTAGTAACGGTGGGATGGGAGAATGACAACGGAGGGGTGTCGGCTTGGTAGAGTACATCGGTCTTGGTCTGACCTTCCAGATGTCCGCCCTTGATGAGTACCGCCCTGCAACCGAGTTGCAGAATGTGGCGGGCGGCACGTTCCGTGTCGTCTATGGTGCGGATGGAGGTGTGGGAGAGGACTTCGGCTTCGGGGATGTTGGGAGTCAGCAGGGTGCATAGGGGGAGGAGGCGTTGGCAGAACGCCTCAACCGCATGGGGTTGCATGAGTAGCGCCCCGCTCGTAGAAACCATAACGGGGTCGATCACCAATGTGGCATGGGGATAAGGGGAGAGGGTGTCGGCAATGGCACGGATGATCTCTGCATTATTGACCATTCCCACCTTGATTACCTTTGGGGCGATGTCGTCCATGACCGCCTTGATCTGTCCGGCTACGATGTCTGGACGGATGGCTTGCACCGCCTGCACGCCAGTGGTGTTCTGAACGGTGACGGATGTGATGGCGGTAGCGGCATAAATGCCCAAGGCCGACATGGTCTTGAGGTCTGCCTGGATGCCGGCTCCACCGCAACTGTCGGATCCTGCTATGGTCAGTACGCTAATATACCTCATTTTGTTTTCATTTTTCTGAGGTACATCTGCTGACGTACTTTCAAAGACAATACGGAATAGAAACAGCTTCTGGATTTCTGCCTGAACCATCAAGGCGAGAAAAAAGAAGCAATCCCTTCGGCAGCATTACCTGCATCAGGTTCTATGGGTATAATCTCAGCAACACAATCGTGACGCACCCCTTATTTCTTCTTGTAAGTATGATACAAAGGTAGTGAAAAATTTCAGATAATGATGATGATGGTCTGTTATTTAAGATTTATTCACACCGACAGCGACCCAATGGGTGTTGGATCGCTGTCGGACGGAAACCAGTTTCGGCTTATTTTTCGGTATAGAACTTGATGAGGCGGGTGAGGGCTTCTTGGCAGACGGGACAGAAGTCGGGGTGCTCGTTGGTGCGCATACGACAATCTTCCTGTCCGCGCCATACGCCATGGGTGAGATAGCCGCCACCCTCTACCAGCGAGGCGCGTCCTTCGTCGATGAGTTTCTGCCATTTGGCAGGATGCGTGGTGTGGGTGGTGAGGTTGGGTTCCCAGGGTTCGGTATCGGCAAAATACATGGGGTCGTCGTCAC
>SAMEA104315439__coassemble_463_pt1 | contig 16374 bp, 9 predicted proteins | sample SAMEA104315439__metabat2_low_PE_004 | metagenome-assembled genome bin SAMEA104315439 (sample SAMEA104315439) | gut metagenome | biome: Monkey gut; feature: monkey-associated habitat; material: faeces | place: China | collected 2013 | reverse complement strand
CAGTTTTGCAAAGATACGCCAAGTAGAGTCAAGCCACATCAGGTCAAACGGGATCTTCTCCTGACGCAGTCGGTCTATCAGTTGAACCACATAAGTATCGTTGGCTTTACTCTCATGATGCCAGGTACCGCCACTATACGAACCGATATGCAGCCCGTAGGCAGCCCGAGGCATAAGGGGTGCAGCTCCCGTCAACTGCTGATAGCTATGAATCAGCGTTTCGAGTTGTTCACCATAAATGACGTAATAGTCATTGTCTCCTCCAGGAGCCGAAAAACTGTATTTATCGTTGCAGGTCCATCCCATGTCCCAGTCGTTAGGCACAGCAGTATGGAAAAACACAGCATATCCCTTGTTACTCAACATCAAAGGCACAGGACAGTAGTTAGCCCTCAGGATATCCTTTCCACCTACCGCAGGTTTCCTACCACTTCCCAGTTCCACATTGAGATGCACACGCTGTCCCCGCTGATCGATGCGATCCATACGCTCACCAAAGCCAAAGAAATGCTCATCAGGATTCATCTTCACCACGTTATAGACACTATCCTTGCACCCCGAAGCCAGTTCGTCATAGAACACCCTTCCCGAAGCATCAGCCACCTGTATGCGCCAAGGCATCTCCTGAATATTCACTTGCAGCTTACTGGTCTTAATCTGTTTCCCGTCAACGCTGAAAGCCACCTGCGGAAAGTCATAGTTCACAACCATCCATTTCTCATTTTCAGGCATCTGTTGCGTAGCCACCTTAGTCACTCGAAACATGTTATCCGAACACATCTCAATACGCATCTTCCCCTCCTGCGAGGTATAGACCACGCTATTGCCATCCACCTGTTGTGCATACCCCGCTTTAGCAAAGGCACACAACATCACCATTGTGAGTTTAAGTTTTAAGTTTTTCATCTCCGTTTTTTGTAGTTTGTTATAGAGTTTCAAGTAGATTCATCCATCAATGATAGTAATATGTCGGCAAAGATATATAATTTCCACCCCACCACCAAATTTTCCCATCATTTTTTATGCGTCAGCAACAAAAAAAAACACACGGACCACACGGAGAACACTGAGTGTTTTGTTTATAGGTTATGGGGTATAGGTTATGGGGTATGGGGTATGGGGTATGGGTTATAGGTTAGTGGTTAGCTGTTAGCGTTAAGGTTAAAGTTTAGAATTTAGAGATTCTAGTTAAAGATTTTCTTTAAGATTATAATTAAGATGTCGAGCCTGCAAGGCGATCCATAAAAATAATCCCCACCAAAAGCGAGGTACTCGAGCGCAATTTGTTTAGGATTCTTTAAAGATTATAGTTTCTTGGTTATTGAATTATTTCTGGCCACAGGCCATTCTTTAATACAGATTTCCACATAAGATTTCTTGCCGTAGGCAACTAAAAATCTACGGACCACACAGAGAACACATAGTGTTTAGAGGTTAGAATTTAGAGATTCTAGTTTAAGATTCTTCTAAAGATTATAATTAAGATGTCGAGCCTGTAAGGCGATCCCCATAAAACCCCTCCCACAAAGCAACGTACTGTTGCGCATACTGGTCAAAGATTTTATTTGAAGATTTTGGTTCTCGGGTAATTGAATATATTGATTTCTGGCCACAGGCCATTCTTTAATACAGATTTCCACATAAGATTTCTAGCATAGCTACAAACCACCCGTATAAATTCCGTCTAAATTCCGATGATGAATATATGGTTCATCCGACATTTCGAGTGACAAAGTCAATATAAAATAAAAGAAAACTGCCGAATTTTTTGTATATTTGAATAACCACAAACAAATATATAAAAATGAACAGCAGTTTTCTGTAAGTGTCCAATTTATCGTAATCTTCTTAATTCAAGGTATTTGCGAGTATCCTTATTCTAAGGAGATTACTAAAATTTAAGATTTATTTAATTTATTGCCAGCTCTCCAGGTATCATTTTTGCAAAATCATGTTCACCATTGTTTCACAATGTCATAGATCCGTTCCCTTTGATCCTTGTACAACATCAGACATCATCCCTCAAACTTCCGACCTCATCCCTCAGACCTCCGACTTCCGACTTCATCCATCAGCCCTTCCCCCCTCAGACTTCATTAAGTCTCCCTGTTTTCTTCACTACGGGAACAGCCACGCTGGTGCAGTGCAGAGATTCCTAAATTTAGGCCAACAATTCTGCAAAATCCAACCACAAATGATATAAAACAAAGTCGTGCGGCATACTGTGCTGTGACTCCAATTCCACCATCTTATCCTGCATCGTACTTGATGTTCTCAAATACTCAGAAATCTTCAAATGACGGTTTATTTGACTCACTGTAGATGTCAAGTCAATGGCACAGATCACGAAACCCAACATGGCATTACAACCAAGTAACGTCGGATACTTACCTGAAGTAAAACGCCTGATACCATTATCTACATACTCCCTGCTAAGATGGTTCTTACCGTCAAGTCGTTTGCATTCTATAGCAAAGAACGCATCCTGGATGCTATAAATGTTATAGGATAAGAATTGCATATCAACCCGGCCTGACGTCAATTGCAACCATACTTCAGAACCATAATGATAATTCTTTGCTGTTGTTGTCGTTATCTTATAGGCTTGGTCAAAGAAATACTTGCCAAACTCATCCCGAATTTTGTTCTCATCGTCTGGCAAATGCTGTAGGTTCTTACATATAAGTGCATATACGCCACAGATGTCATTCAACAGGCCATGTAGTTGCGAACGATAAAAAACTTTTCTATATTCAAACACCGATGCATCCATTTCTGCTATCTCGTTGTTTTTGTTAATAATTCATCAACAAATTCCTGAACATCCACGTAAGCCATCGCCGGATGCCACAATCGATGTTCACTTGGCTTTACTATATAGAACCCGTCCTTCTCAAAACCTCGTATATCCTTGCGCAGATACAGTTGATCTGTCACACGCTCGGTAGACATAGCAAGCAGGAACGCTTCCAGAGTACCGAATGCACCATCTTTGCATTCAAATGCCCTTGGTTCTTTTGCAACTCTAAAACGCATCATAACATAAGAGGGGGCTATCTCACAACTACAATTCAAATGCATTCCTTCTCCAAATTGCCCGTTGAATCTATTCAGGAAAACACAAGCATACGCTTCCATCAGTTTTTTACCTGCCCTGTCATTTCTCACAGGCTCTGCAACAACATTGCCAGTAGCAATTGGAATCGAATAGTTGTTGGCATAGTCAATCAGCAATTGTTCAACTTCTGACAAACCTAATTCCCGCGCTATGCAATCTTCTATATTGTCTTTTTCGCGCTCAATTTGTTTCGCAAAAACATTTGGATCCTGAAGAGGATTGTTCTCAAGGTTCCTGTATTTCTTTTCAATCCTTTCAACTATCTGGTGAATATCACTACTCAAATATGGCAATGAGAACTTCTCCATGTTATGTCCCTGCTCTCGTTCAGTTCCCAAAGAACTGAAGCACATCAAGGCATAATAGGTAAAGAAGCGGGAATTCAACATACCCTCAATATTTCTCAACGTTTCAATGCTGTCACCATGAACACCGGTAATGGCATCTTTATATACGGCATCTTCTGTACAAACTGCAGCTCTGCAAGAAAAGTCTGTTGCATCCAAACTCTTCCTTATCAACAGTATAGGTGCCTCAAATAATTGTTTGCGCCGCCCCCACTGGGCAGTTGCCAACTCCCATGGTTCATCCGATGGGCTTACCACGTACTGCAGCAAATGGTCTGCCTCTATTTTTTTCTTACCGACATAGTCACTGATGTCATAATGTCTGTTTCCTTCTTTTCCGCAGGTAACGCCAAGTCCATATACATAGCCACGTTCATCTATCTCTTCCTTGACAGTTCTCTTCTCTTTAAGACGCTTCACGAGAAGAAAATCCAGATAAGTGCCATAAAGCAATATCTTCCATAGGTAATCGTATTGGCAGAGCAGTTCCTGACGTACATACTGTATGTCGGCCTTCTCAACAGTCAGCACCTTAAATAGTGAGAAAAACACACTGGGCTTGACAGAAGTATGCAGCACCAGATGTCGCATACTATTCACTGCCTTCGCTTTTTTCTGATAGAACATCACACAAGCCGGTGCAATTGAAGGATCGATAGACTGTGAAAACACTTCACGTCTCACCGACGACAACTCCAGTACAGCGTCCAGTTGTACGTTTTCCAGAAAATAGCTGCGGAACCCACAACTCTGATTGTTATAAAGCACTTTGCTCGTCAGCACAAAAGCTGTTTTAGTGTTAGTTCCCATGAAATCAAGAGCTCTAACCATAAAAGCCTGGGCTATCTCTTTATTTCCAATTATGCCACGTCTTCCCTCTGCACGGGCACGGGTTACGATATATTTTTGGTATTCCGGCTTAATCTCCACACCTGCTTCGTCATATTCCTTACGTCCTCTGTTCCAAGGTGGGTTGCCTATGATATAGTCAAACCTCATGTTCTCAAATTCTACAGGACAGAACGCATCCTGGCAAAGCAGATTTGTTTCAAGTAGATTGGGAAACCTGAACGTAGATACATCAGCAGGTTTCTGATAGTCCAGCATGGTCAGATAGATGGAAAATGCTGCCACCTGCACGGCGCTCTGGTCACTATCTATACCAAAGATATTGTTAAGAGCCAGTTCTCGCAACTTCTCCTGAAATCTCGCCCCTTGCAAATCCTCTTGTTCAGCATGAGTGATAAAATGGTCAATGATACGGCGGAGTGTTTCAACCAGAAATATACCCGACCCACATGCTGGATCCAACACCCTGCACCTGCTCTCTGTCGTAGTCCTTAAATATCGGGATACAGTGTTCTCTACAACATATTCTGCAAGAAACAACGGAGTATAGTATGCACCTTCCTTCTCTTGGTTTTCCTTACCGATAAACCGCTCATACACATTACTGATGAACTCAACAGGCAGGATAGAGAAGTCATACACATCAAACAAAGCCTGTGAGCCGTCTTCCAAATTCTCACTTTTTAGCAGTCTTACAAGAACATTCAGAGCTGCGTTAGGTATGGTATCCAGTTCTTCTCTCGAAATCTTAAATAAGTCACCATTAAAACCCGTTTCCTTGTCTTGCAGCGTCTCAAACAGGTCAGAAAGCCTGCTCTTGTCTTGCAGCAGTTTAATAAGGTCACCGTTTGCCAGGACCCTTTTTTCACCCTCAAATCTCAGCATGATATTCCGATCTGTCAGATAGCGCAAAAATATCATCTTACCTATCAGACGGTTGGCAAGATTGCGGGAAACTCCGATTTTTTGAATATGCAACTGGGCGAATTCTATATTTTTCAGCAGATAATAGTCAACCCTGTTATGATAAGCCAAACGGGTGCGGTTTTCCTCCCAACTTTCACCGGTAACAAGTTTGAAGTAGGTAAATTGGTCAAGTACCCCTTCATCGCCTATCATTTGGAGGGATTTCAGTTCCTTTTCATATTTGAAGCCATTGAACACATCAACATGGTCGTTCTTCACCACCATCACAATGGGCACTTCATTCAAGTTCCATATGGCCTTAAACAACGATGTGCAGTTTTTGGGGTTTTCAAAGAAAAATATCAAGGGTTTACCGCCTATTGCAAACAAGGCTGACATTTCGTGAAAGGGGCTTGATGAGTCTTGAATAAGCGTACTTATCCTTGACGACAATTGCACCTTGCCAATCCACTCAGGATCGTCAATAGTCACAAAGCCACTTTTATTCAAAAAGCCTAACTTCTTGTATAGAACTTCAATACCCATATTCTCTCTTCTGATAAATCAAAAATACATTTGCTTATAAAACTTTATTTGCCCTCTGCAAAATTAACGTATTCTTCTCACAAACATCGCATCCCTTTGCAAACATTACAGTTTTTTAACCTCATAGACCATTCCTGCCCGTTGTCTTTACCAGTAATCACTGGGCTATTCATAACTATCGAAAACTTTTTCTTGAAAATTTTCGTTTTTGTTTTGGTCTTCTTTTCGTTAAACCCTACATTTTTTGATCCAAGTTCTTACCTTTTTTTTCGTGCTCAAAGTTGGGGATATTTGGTCCATTACAGATTCCAGAGCATACCCCCTTCAAGTTGCCTATGTGATGCGCCCCTGCCCTTCAACTCTTTCAACACAGTTATCTTGGATTCGTCTTCAAGTTTCTGAAAAGCACTGCTGTTGGTCACGCCCGTCATCTCAATTATCATCTGCCAAACCTGGTCATCAGGCAATAGCCATAATATGTGCAGTTCGTTCTACAAGGAATCCCGTTATCATCCGTACGCATGCGCATCCGATCAAGAGTATTGATAAACTACCAATTATCCTCTTCATCTTCGAAGATATTCTGATGATTGATGCCACGCATCATCACATGAAATATCCCTGTGCACGATTCCTGCCTCGCCTGCCTCGGCATGCTTGTATTGTAGATCCGTTTATACCTTCAGTTTAAGCTGATGCCACAGACCCTCTGGCATCTTCTATTATCCACCATATCTTCACACCATTAAACCGTTGCTCCGTAATATTCACTAGAGGTCATTTGACGCCTCAACATAGTGAAAGCGAGCTTTCACTATGTCTTCCATGCTTCAGGAATTCCGTGATTTCTGTAATTTCGACATCAAAGGGAAACACAGGGACAGTCCCTGTTTCCAGACATCAGACTTCCGACTCACGCACTTCCTTCGTCTCATTGTCACCGATTACAACCTCGGCAAACTTTGGCTTGCTTCTTATAAATCTAATCAAATTCAGTTTGTGTTTTTCAAGGAAGTAAATAGATCTTTCCTTATTTTTCATCGAATAGATTCAGAGTTTTTTGAGGAATGATATGCTCAATAAACTCAACTATACGATATGACTTATTTTCGTATGCACGATATTCCTTGTTATACCTCTGCACTCTTCTGAGTTTCACTTTGATGGCATCTCCCTTACCAAATCTCTCACCTTCATCAATTTTCTGCATCAAAGCATCATCTTTGACTATCATGGAGATTTTAAATCCATTATACATGAATTGCCAGCGAGAACCACGTTCAAAGTTTAAGCCAACTATGACAAGAGTTGTTATTTCCTCCTCAATTCTTTCCTCTGGTACAGCATCTTCCGTATCAAATCCATCATAAATAAAATCCTCAAATTCCTTACGTTCAAATTCAGCACATTTCTCACCACCATCACCTTTGACAGTGAAGCCTTCAACACTTGGATCGTCATTAGCTGTTTCCATTGATTTAGATACTGCTTGTCTTACAATTTGCTGATTATAAGTATTAATCGTGATATTTACATTATCTCCAAATTTAAGAATTGTATCAGCATTTTTCTTCTCCTCTTTAGTCTTAACAGGCCTACCTTTGAAATGCTTATATAGCTGATATACACCACCTACTACACAACACAAAGCAGCCACGTATTCTACAGTTTCTTTTGAGAACAATTGTTCTACAATATTCTGAGCCACAGATACATCTACCACGAAAGATCCTTGCTTCAAGGCATTCACCTTAAGCGTAACCTCACGAGCGCCCCCACTGAGTTGCTTGTTAGCCTCAGTGACAACAGATTGATAGTGAATCAAGATATTCACTAGAGTATTGGCATCAATACTATGAGTCTGTCCTTCAAATTCTAGTTGCATAGTCTTATGTTTCATTTATAACGTTTCTGCAAAGATAATGCTATTTTAATAAACTCACATCATTATCCTATCACTTTAACAGTATTTATCCAAAAATTCGAGGCATGCCACTGGTGATGCCACTGGCATCACAGTTTCTGTATCAGACCACGTCCAACTCCAGTCAATCGTTCAAGTTGCCTATGTGATGCACCCCTGACCTTCAACTCTTTCAACACTGTTCTCTTGGATTCGTCTTCAAGTTTCTGAAAAGCGCTGCTGTTGGTCACGCCCGTCATCTCAATTATCATCTGCCAAACCTGGTCATCAGGCAATAACCATAATAGATGCAGTTCGTTCCACAAGGAAGCCCGTTGTCATCCGTACGCATGCGCATCCAATCAAGAGTATTGATAAACTGCCAATTATCCTCTTCATCGTCGAAGATATTCTGATGATTGATGCCGCGCATCATCACATGAAATATCCCAGTGCACGATTCCTTCCTCGCCTGCCTCGGCATGCTTGTAGTGTAAATCCGTTTATACCCTCAGTTTAAACTGATGCCACTGACCTGTCCCTCTGGCATTCCTCTGGCATTGGCATTTGTAAAACAGGACTGTCCAACTATTTCACTTATTATCAATAATTTATATTTAATTAGTAAACCCTAATTAATAGTACTTTCATTTTTTATAAAGTATTACTGATATGCATAGGCTGTATCTCATCAAAAGAGTTATCATGGTAGCAGTACGCTCCTGATAAATCATATCTTTGTCCCATGCTTTGATAAGTTCCTTTCTGAATGATATATTTCTCACCAAGCGAATAGAAGACTAAAGCAAGGTTATTATCTGAAAGATATTGATCCAAATACTCCTTTCTCATGACTAATCCATTCATTTTGCCGATAGAAAAGTTTCTTGCCACAATTGTATTATCACTTTTAGCTCTGATAACACCACGCTCTGCGGTATATAAGTTTAATGCTTCCATTACAAGGTGATTCGGCATACTTACTTCTTTCAAATACATTTCCGTTTCATCCAACCCAATCCATTCTTCCTGTAATTGGGCTTCGTATGAAAGATTGATTTTAAAGGTTGCTCCTTTATCAGGATTTTCCCAATCATCAACATCACGAAGAGTTCGCTTATAAGTTTCAGCCCAAGGGTATTCGTTCCAAAGATAATCTATGCTACCATTCCTGCGTTCAGGCATCCATCGTCCATAGAAATTCTGCATAGCAGCCCATCTCCAAAAAATCTCAAGTTCCTTATACTCGATAAAAGCAGCATTAGAGAACAAAAACAAATCCTTTACAGTGCCTTCTTCTGCATCAAGCCTATAACCATCATAGCACGTCAACACTATCCATTCAGAGCCATCAGTATCTTTCACCATTAATCTCGGTTTTGGAATTTGATGTTCTTTCGACATCCATTGCTCATTCGTTTCTGACTGTACATCCTCCAGCTCGTCTACTTGAAACGAAGTGTAAGCCTGCGCATCAGAAGCATTCAAAATAGTAGGATCTATCCTTGAATATTCTCTTGTATGCCATGGATAAGGAGTTGGCTCTATGTCGTTTTCTGTCGGAGAATACAAATAATTACAACCATCAGCAACCTTGAAATGGTCACTCAATAATGCATCAGCCTTGTACAAAGCCAACCAAAGATATTTCTTTCCGAATCGTTCTGTTAGGTTATTGTACCTTCCTTCAGAATAAACATTATCATCCAACTTACCCAATTCATCATTCCAGTGAAAATCATGCTTGGCTATATTGGCAACCATCAATATGATATCTGCAAGTAGCAGAGTCTTAACGTGAGCACCTTCTTTTTTCAAAAAGACATCACTGTTTGCACGACTATTTGTTCCTATGATATATCTTCGAAAATCAGAAAATCCATAAAGTGTTTCATACATCTTCCAAGAACCGTTACTTAAACCAAAATAATCCTTAGATATTTCTTCAGCCTTGTCAACAACCAAATCATAAGGATTCTTAGAAACGAAAGGTGGTCTTATAGCACTAAAGTGAGTATTTATTCCATTCAGTTCATCGGCTAAAGCCAAAGTCAACATTGTCCATTGGCGCACCAATATATCTTCAGGCGCTTTATGGTCTTGGTAAAAGAACTGCAATATCAAATCTGCAATCTTAGCAGCTTCGGTTGCATCACGTTTCCTAAGCAAGTATCCATAGATGGCACATGTGATGACTTGTACAACGTATGGATCATTGCAATCAAAGAATTCGTTTAGTGCGAAAAGAGCCATTTGAGTCTTGTTACAGAATATCTCGACCAACTTTCTCATAACAGCCCCTCTTACATATGGATGAGGAGAGGTACACATCCAACAAAGCAAAACAACAACCTTACTCCATCCTTGATCTGTGTCATCACGTGGAATTATGGAAATAAAGTCAGCAAACCATTGAGTATCTAACCGATGAGAATATTCCTTGTTCACCATAGTTGACCAAGCCTTGTCACGATGAGCCATATCCGCACTCTTTAGTACATGATGGGCAACCATAAAGACCTCTAACGTTAAGTCTTGCAGAAAGTCATGCAGAATTCTTACACTAAAGATATTGTTGTTTTGCATCCATTTGAGGATTGCCTGATTGTTCTTTCCGTGATGGCGCAAACTGGCAAGTATCAAATGATGCATTTTTGTCGCAATCTTCCGTTCAAGCAATTGAGATGTAAGTTCCCATTCAGACAACAAGGCTATAATGAAACGACGATAGCTTGCATACTCCCTATGCGTACCTTTCTCAAGTATAAAATCTACTTTGGCTTCATCAGTCATTTTGTTATGCATAAAGATATCTGCCATCAGAAAATCACCCATTTTCTGGTATCCAAACATAAGCCGTTCACCCTGTTGCCCCGTAGATAACATCAAGTTCTCTTTCAATATCCAGTTCAACAGATTGTTCGACCACGTTCTGTTCCTGCATATTTGGTCAGCATAATGCCTTGCTTTCTGTCGGGAAATATCACTACATTGATTGTAGTACAGCGAGTAATTGGCAAATTTCATGAGTGCCTTTTCTGTCACGTTACGATGAGAGTCTTCATCCACGCCTTTCGACACCATGTCATTACGGTATTTGATATATTGATGGAAAAGTTCAGAATATGTGAAATCACCTATCGTAAAACGAAAATCACAATTAGCAACAACACAAAACATGCTCAGAAACAGAGGTTCATTAAATTCGGCAAAATATCTCTTTTGAATTTCTCCATCAGAATCTTCTATTTGATAATAAGCAAAATACTTTTGGATAGCCTCTAGCGCATTATCTTCAAATCCCCTAAGTTCTATTATGCGGCATGGAATGCTCAAATCGAAATCTTCATCTTCACGATAGGTAATTAGCAGTTTGAGTCTGGCATACTGTTTGAGCAAGGTTTCCATTTTCTTCATTGCCACGTTCCAAAAGCTCTCCGTAGCTCCTTCATTCAAGGCATCTATAATGATGAGTGCGTTGGATTCCTCTTCCTTCATCTTGTCGTTGAGCTTTTGAAGAGCATTCTCACCTATGCCCATCATACTACATAATTGTGATTCAAAATCTTGTTCTTCTGAAAATCTACTACCAAACAACAGATAAACATTCATCTTTTTGCAAAGCCTTTCTGCTGTTGCACAAACATAGTGCGTCTTACCCATTCCAGCTTTGCCTTTGAACAACACAATTTGTTTTTGGCTTCTATGCCACTCCTCTATGAGTTCCGGAAATTTTATGTAGTTGTCTTGAAAGAATTTTAAGGTGAATGAGGTGAAATTCTTTTCTTCATGTGAATTATGCCAATTATATAGAATTTTCTGCAGATTATCATAATCTCCTTTTTGATACTCATTTAAGCTTTCACTAAAATCAAAATTGTAGCCTAAGGCATCAGACTCTATATTCCTCAACTTTTCTTCTAAATCAATACTCTGCCTTCTCTGTGCAAACAAATCCAACTCACCATCCAACGTGGCATTACTAACATGCAAATCTCTATTATATCTCAAAGTAGCATATCCAACAGCCTTTTCCACTTGCCTTTGGCTTGTACCTCTACCACAAGGCGAAAAGTCCTCACTTTGCCAATCCTTGGAAACAACCACATTGTGGTTTTCAAATCGGGTAGCAAGGCTTTTGATTGAAGCATACCCCAAACTGCCGCCAAGTTGGTTGACAGTTATTCCTATCACTGAGCCTTTTTCATTGAGCACTGGTGACCCAGAGAATCCTTTATAAGAAGTAAAAGCCAGAGAATCTGTTCTTACTACAGTTGTATCATAGTCCTCCTTTCTATTACCGAGTCTGTCCTGCACCTCCATACTAATGATATCGGAACAGTTGCCAAACTCTTTCGGATAACCTACTATGGTAAGCTGTCTGTCCTCATTAAACTCCGCAGCCAGCAACTTTAAGTAATCCTCTTGCTGATAATCCTTGCATCTTAGCAACACAACATCCACATTGACACCTTCTTCCGCAATATACTCCACATCACAAAGCACCTGTTTATCAGTAGAGATAATGACGGGGACACCATTTACTGCATTTTGCGCAACAATGTGTCGAGCCGTAACCAATGTATCCGGAGCAATAAAGAAAGCTGTTCCTCTTTCATTGTCACATCTTACAGGAACAACAGAAGCATAAATAGCCTTTCGTATATCAATAGGATACTTCATACTCATTTGCATTAGCTATTATTGAATAATGTAGCTTATCTTTCAAAGATTCGTTACTAGCAAGAGACTTCAATATATCATTTTCTCTATTGTATCTGATTTCCCGATGAGATAAATCTTCAGGAAGTGGAACAATGATAATACGAGACAAGGCTTGGTAACTTGGTCTGGCATTTGCACCTCCTGTTACAAAATAATGTTCGCTATCAGCAATACTTACCAATTCTTTAGATGTACTATGCGCACTTCCATGATGCGATATTTTGATGGCATCAAACAATACAGGCTTTGGGGTATCTTTATAAACATCCCCTATTTTTTTCACTACCTGTTCAGGATTAGCATCACCCATAAACAAGATTCTATGTCCTTCATGCTCCCATATAAATGCAATAGAGGCTTCATTTGCTGGAGATAACACCTTCATTTTTTCATCCGCAAATAGCTTCAAGGCATTCTCATCAAGGACCTTAGATGATACAGGCTCCTCATCAAACCCTTCGTTATCTTCTTGCTCCATTATACGCATCAATGGTTCGTATATGATTTCTTCTTTATCATAATCTACCTTTTTAGGTTTGTATAGTGTTTTCCAAAACAATGTCCTGTATTCCTTATCCAAGTCATCCAAAGCTTTCTTGGTTGGAGAAAGGAAGATAAACCTTCCCATATCATTTTCCAAATCAATTGCCAAAGAATTTTCAGTGATATACTCTCTTCTCCATGCCCTTTTCCAATTTTCGTTTTCTAATATCAATTCTGCAAGAGACATAGAAGTTTCTGCATTAATCTTCTGCTCCAGCATATCAACAACAACTGGTAAATGACAGTAAACTCGTTTCACATTTTCCACCATCTTTTCGTCCCATTCCAGCAAATCATCAGATGTCCGCAGATAGCAATTATAAAAGATATGTTTGATAGTTAAGTTGGGTTTGGATTTCAGCATCGCTATTAACCCATTGATATGATCATTATCTATATGTGTAACGATCAGATAGTCAATATAACTATGAAAATCATTCACGATATAGTCATTAACTTCTTGAGTATAGAGACCACAATCTACCATGATATGTATTTCCTTGTCGTCATTCTTTAATAACAAGGTAATGCAATCACCAGAACCTACATTGAAAGACTTAAATTGAAAAAACATAGGTTTATGCTTCTCTAACTTTTATAATCTTTGCAGGAACTCCCGAAACAACGGCATTGGCCGGTACATCTTTTGTGACCACAGAATTTGGTGCAACGTAAGCCATCAGCGAACCCCGTCTTGCAGAGTTCCTCCTAAAATGTTAGAGAGATTTTCAAAATCTTTCAGGATTCTCCAAGATTCTCGGAATAAGTCCAGGATTCTTTGAGGATTTTCAAAGGATCTCAGAGGATGCCCTGCTGCTTGAGCCTGTGCGACAGGAGTGTAACTCCGTAATTCCGTAATTCCGTAACTCGCCCCAGCTGTTAAAATCATAATCATTGATGTCGCTCACGAATCAAAAGGTGGAAATGATTAGTCATCAGGCAATAGCCATAATAGGTGCAGTTCGTTCCACAAGGAAGCCCGTTATCATCCGTACGCATGCGCATCCGATCAAGAGTATTGATAAACTGCCAATTATCCTCTTCATCTTCGAAGATATTCTGATGATTGATGCCACGCATCATCACATGAAATATCCCTGTGCACGATTCCTGCCTCGCCTGCCTCGGCATGCTTGTATTACAGATCCGTTTATACCCTCAGTTTAAGCTGATGCTGATGCCACTGACCTGTCCCTCTGGCATCTCGGTTAAATCTCCTAAGTATAGAACCAATATCTATTGGTGACTCCCCAACAAAGAAATGACTATATTCTACCACCCTTCTTATATAATATGTTGTTTGTCTAGAACTCTTTGCCATAACCATATTTTTCCTCCTTATCCATTGCTTTTAGGTTCTCATAGACTTCATCAAACCACCTTGTTTTCTTCAAATCGTACCCCTTCTTTCTTGCCTCTTGGAATATATATTTGTTGAACGGAAACACCTGGTTTAATTCCGCTTCATACTTATAGTCGATGTAACTGTTAATCAAATAAGCCAAGTCTAGTTTTTCATCAGCAAAGAAATTTTCCAGTCTCATTAATTGCTCAATGTTAATCATCACCACATCCTTTACATCGTAATCTGTTGAAACGTTCTTTTCGCCAATGATACGCTTAAACTCTTTATTAAGCAAATAGTTTGGACCTTCCACATCAAAACAGTCATCAAAATACACTATCACGGGATATATAAACATCACACTATTAGGAGCTGACTTATCAACTTCGTCCAATATAATAGGTATCTTTTCAGCAATCACATTCGCCAATTGCCCTATTCCTTTTGCATGTCCCTTGGAGTTTGCGACATACTTTTCAAAAATAGCGTTCTTAACAATCTCATAATCTCCGCTCAGTTTCTTTTTCGCAGCAACCTGAGCATCCTTACATTCAAACACAAATATTCTATTTCGCCGCCTCAGATAATAGTCGGGCATTCCCTTCCCCAAAGCCTTTTCCAGTTCTTCTCCACAACAACTCATATAATTCTCGCCAAAGCACCTCTTCATCAGCGCATAAAAGAAAAACCGCTCCGAGAACTCTTCACCCAGTAAAGACCGAAGATTAGCATATCCCATTTTAGCATCCAACACTTTTCTCTTTACTAAAGCATCCTTCATATCAAAAAGAAGTCCTGTATATGCTTTATCCAGAAACAACTTCATGTATATGAAGTTGTATATGTTGGTCCCCGTCTTTATCAGGGGTTTCTCTTTCATCATAAGAAAATCCATGTCATGCTGGTAATGCGATGGATCTATAGACAACGAATCATAGAAACTACGAGCTGCTTTCTGGTTCTCATTAATAGCCATTCTGCAATTGGAAAAATCCTTTTTACCCATTTTCAGAAAAGTTAGGAAAATCCCATCCAGATAACACTTGGCACTGGGTATATCCCTTTCCTTACAGAATTCATCAACATATTTTGCGAATTGGACGTTATGTTTCGGAAATTCTATCAAGAGCATATAGCACTTAATCAACAACAACCTATAATCTCTTGGTGCTTCAATGTTATCACTCTTCAAGTAGTCCGGCATAAAGGACTCAATAAACTCTTCTGCCTTCATATTGTTGTTGGGTTGTTTCTGATTCAGTGCCAGACGCTCATCGCAACATAGCATATATGCCAAAAACAGGTTCGACAAGTCATCCTCATTCAGCTCATCATTTCTCCCGTTGTAACAAGTCAACAGTCTGCTAATCAGCAGAAGCATGGCATACTTATCAATCAGAGCATAGTCCCCAAGGTTATATTGTGGAGCATACAGGCCAACAGGATTCTTAACCTCACCCCGCATTTTCATTATCCATGGAGCCCAGATACTGAAGTCATATTCACCAACAAACAAGTTAACCTTCTTTGCGAGGTTGTAAGAAATCAGTTCAATGGCAGTGTTAGACGGGACATTAGCCAACAAGTCCTCTATCTTATCGTGCCGGTCAGGATAAACCACACTATAAGATAAAAGTTTCTGTACTCGTAATTGCATCTTCTCCATAACAGTCCAAGTTCAAATCAGCCCCAAATTCTCTGATACTTCATGCGTCATTTTGCCAATGATCGCTTATCATAGCCTGACTCTTTCAAATAGTTTGTAAGCGTCCAATTTAGTATAAATCCATTAAAACCAGGCGTTCGTAAACGCCTTCCCCTGTAATTACATACTAAAATTTAAGATTTATTTAATTTATTGCCAGCTCTCCAGGTATCATTTTTGCAAAATCATGCTCACCATTGTATCACAATGTCATAGATCCGTCCCCTTTGATCCTTGTACAACATCACCCCTCAGACTTCAGCCATCCGACTTCCTAATTCAGACTGTTTGTTCAGCTAGCTTGCCACTGGCTTGCCACTGGGACAGGTCAGTGGCATCACAGTTTCTGTATCAGACCACGTCCAACTCCAGTCAATCGTTCAAGTT
>SAMEA104315439__coassemble_340_pt1 | contig 20326 bp, 16 predicted proteins | sample SAMEA104315439__metabat2_low_PE_004 | metagenome-assembled genome bin SAMEA104315439 (sample SAMEA104315439) | gut metagenome | biome: Monkey gut; feature: monkey-associated habitat; material: faeces | place: China | collected 2013 | reverse complement strand
TCAGTTCGCACAATAGGCACTTCTGATGACAATAATCATCAGGCGATTATCGGTCGGTATGTTTATATGAGATTATCATCCGATGGCACTACTCTTGGCAGTTATTTCTCAGAGGATGGAGAAGTATGGCACCTGGCTCGTCTCTACAAGAATGATTTTCCAGAAAAGCTGCTTCTGGGCCTGAGTTCCCAAAGTCCTAAAGACGATGCACACACCTGCTATTTCACGGAAGTATCGCTTAAGCAAGAGGCTGTTTCTAATTTCCGCATAGGTAAGCTCAACGGAGAATAAATTCCATGCCTTAGTACTATTATCAGATTATAACAAACATATTGAACATTACAACAAATGAAGAGAAATCAAATTTTTATAGCATTGTCGCTGCTTGCATGCACACTATTGTCATGTCAAAATGCGAAACAACAACAATCATCAACAGTAAACGAATCAAATATGGAAAAAAAAGACACCATCTTAAAGCCATTTGTGGCAGAAAACTTGTTTTGGATCCGTGAGCCTCAAAAATATACAATCACGGACTCTTTGATAACAATCGTCTCAGAACCTCACACCGACCTGTGGCAGCGCACTTATTATGGGTTTAGCAACGACAATGCTCCAGTGCTGCAAATGAAGACCTCTAACCTGTTCTTTTCTTTCACTGTAAAGACATCGTTCAACAGTTCGGCCCTGTTCGATCAGTGCGGAATCGCAATCTATCTTGACAGTGACAACTGGATGAAGGCGTCAATTGAATACGAGAACGAGGAATACCAGAGATTGGGCAGTGTTGTGACAAACAATGGATATTCCGATTGGGCCACGCATGACATCCCCTCTTCCATAAAGGAAATGTGGTATCGTCTTAGCCGTCGGGGAAGCGATTATTATATAGAGACAAGTCTTGACGGTACCACTTTCCACCAAATGCGTACATTCCATTTGGATCAGGGTGATGGGGAGATTTCGTTCGGAATATATGCGGCAAGTCCTGTAGATCACTCGTTTACGGCCCGATTCTCTAATATGAAAATAGAAAATTGCAAGTGGAAATCATGGTCCTCGGAAGAAACTGGATTCAGCCAAACAGCAAAATAATACGAACAGCATACAAGAAAGTGTTGGATTTCGTTATAACGCCATTGCATCTGAAATAATTCTATATGGTCATCAATAAACTAAATTTTCTTTACTTAATATGAAAAAGGCAATACTATTTATCATCATTATTCTACAGTCATGGGTGTCTTATGCTCAGAAGATTTTATCCCCTTCAGGCATTATAGACGTAAACTTTGAATTGACCGAAAGAGGTGTTCCAACCTATTATGTAGGATATAAGAAGCAACCTGTTGTCAATCCCAGTCGTTTAGGATTGGAACTTAATGGGCAACCCAATCTAATGGATGGTTTTGAGCTTGTAAAGACTTCCACCTCCTCTTTTGATGAAACATGGCAGCCGGTATGGGGAGAAGTGAAAAATATTCGCAATCATTACAATGAACTGTTGATAGAACTCAGGCAGCCAAAGACCGACCGATATATGAATATTCGCTTTCGAGTTTACGATGACGGTGTAGGTCTGCGCTACGAATTTCCAAGCCAAAAGGAACTTATCTATTTCACCATCAAAGAAGAGCACACCCAATTTGCTATGACGGGTAATCACACAGCATGGTGGATTCCTGGAGATTACGACACACAAGAATACGACTATACAGAAAGCCGCTTGTCAGAAATCCGCAAGTTAATGCCAGAGGCATATACGGACAACCTGTCTCAAACAAAATTCTCCGATACGGGGGTACAGACCTCTTTGCAAATGAAGACTGATGATGGGCTTTATATCAACCTACACGAGGCTGCTTTAGTAGATTATTCATGTATGCATCTAAACTTAGATGACAAGAATCTGATTTTCGAATCCTGGTTGACACCCGATGCACAGGGGAACAAAGGAAGACTGCAAGCTCCTTGCCATAGTCCCTGGCGAACGATTATGGTCAGCGATGATGCTCGTAACATCTTATCCTCAAAGCTTATTCTGAATTTGAACGAGCCATGCAAATTGGAAGATACATCTTGGATCAAACCAGTGAAATACATCGGTGTATGGTGGGAAATGATTGCCGGAAACCGCCCTTGGGCTTATACTTGGGATTTCCCTTCAGTAAAACTGGGTGAGACAGACTATTCAAAAGCAAAGCCTAACGGACAACATCCTGCCAATACCCAGAATGTAAAAAGATATATAGACTTTGCCGCCACCCACGGTTTCGATCAAGTATTGGTAGAAGGCTGGAACATCGGATGGGAGGATTGGTTCGGAAAAATGAAAGACTATGTCTTTGACTTTATGACTCCTTATCCGGATTTTGACCTGCCAGGACTGAATGAGTATGCACATAAGAAGAATGTGAAACTCATGATGTATCACGAAACATCTTCATCCGTGCGCAACTATGAGCGCCACATGGAAGAGGCTTATAGTCTCATGAACAAATACGGTTATAATGCTGTAAAGAGTGGATACGTAGGATATATACAACCTGCTGGAGAATACCATTATGGTCAATGGATGGTAAACCATTATCTTTATGCCGTCAAGCAAGCTGCCAAGCATCATCTTATGGTCAATGCGCATGAAGCAGTACGTCCTACCGGATTATGTCGCAGTTATCCCAACTTGATAGGCAATGAATCTGCACGCGGCACAGAATATGAAGCCTTTGGAGGTAACAAACCTTTCCATACTACCATTTTGCCTTTCACACGTCTGCAAGGAGGACCGATGGACTATACGCCAGGTATTTTCGTAATGGATCTCAGCACATGGGCTCCTAATCGTTCACACGTCAACTCCACCTTAGCACGTCAACTTGCCTTATATGTCACGATGTACAGTCCCTTGCAAATGGCAGCTGATTTGCCGGAGCATTATGAACGTTATATGGATGCGTTTCAATTCATCAAAGATGTAGCAATCGATTGGGACGACTCTAAATACCTTGAGGCTGAACCCGGACAATACATTACGGTAGCCCGTAAAGCTAAAGACACGAACAACTGGTTTGTGGGCTGTACGAGTGGAGAAAAGGGGCATCAATCCATATTGAAGTTAGACTTTCTCGATGCAGACAAAACCTATATAGCCACCGTGTATGCCGATGCACCCGATGCCAACTACAAAACGAATCCACAGGCTTATACCATCCACAAAGGAATAGTTACTTCAAAAACAGTTTTAAGATTAAAAGCTGCTTCAGGAGGTGGTTATGCCATCAGCATCTTTGAAGTCACAAATAAATCGGCTGTAGCAGGATTAAAACGACTTAACCTGCATCATTCATAGGATTCCGTAGCGAGAGCCCTAAACGTTTGCGATAAGCCAAATGAGCAGAGCCAAGCTCGCTTGAGCTCTGCCATGGCGAGCAAACGAAGGATAATATCCAATGTTTGTGCATAAGCGTAAGCACAGCGGTAAGCGTATCCGCGATGCTTGTATATATCCTTATAAAATAAATGTCGCTCAGTATTATCCCTGAGCGACATTTATTTGTTTCCATTTGTCTGGTAACATATCTCTGTACTTGCTTAATGGTGTATTCGGTGGAAGCATGGCAGCTTTGTTGATTACATCAGATATGTATTCGAAGAAGTTTATGTTTTGTAGTCTGCATGAGCATGCAAGTGAATAGAACATAGCTGCCCGTCTGGCACCGGCATGCGACCCGAAGAATAGTGAGTTTCTCCTGGATAATGAAATATATCTATTGAGTCTTTCCACAAGGTTGTTGTCCAGATGATAGTCGCCTCTGGTGAAAATATTCATCAGGCTGCCCCATTCGTTGTGCATATAATGCACAGCTTCATATTTTTCAGTTTTGGGTAGCAGACTTTTGTCGGCCATCATGTGGTCGAGTTTCGGTTTAATAATATTCTTCATCAATGGCAGTACATATTGCTTTCTCCATATATAGTTGTCTCGTTCTGTCCATCCGTTTTCTCCGATTTTGTGTTTGTTGTCTTGATGATAAACACAGTTGAGGAGCTGTACCATCTCTTTAGTGTCTGGATCTTCCCCACAGTCGATAAACTTTCTCTTCACATGTTGGAAACATCCCAGCCGTAATAGCCATTTTGCCATTTTGCGGTATGGAGAGAACCCGTCTGACTGAAATGTTCCTTGATATCCTTTTATGTAATTCAGTATAACATCCTCTTTTCTTGAGCCGTCATGATAGAAATAATATACTAAACCGGTATTCACGGCTGTCACTACCCAGATATAGCTTTTCTTTATTCCTTTTCCGTCCTTGTTCTTTGTTTCTACAAGTACCTTGTGGTATGCTTCATCCCCGGCAATATATGTATCTTCCTTGATGGTTTCGCCAAGCACCTTGTAGAGATTCTCAAAGAGATTTTCAGTCTTACGGAGTAGTCCATGTGCTGTTGCCTTGTTCATGTCGAAACCGTTATCATTGAAGAATTTCACGATTCTCTCCACCGGCATTGCGTACATGTATCTCAGCTGTGCCAGACCTGCGATGAACGAGCCGTCATACTGTGAGTTAAGGAAAGGTGCATCAGGAGCCTTGCCCGAAAAGAACTCGTCGTTCTGTGTATAAGTCCGTACATGGTATATCTTCTTGATAAAGCGCATGGGAATGAGTTCGTAGCGAATGACATCTCTGGTCTTGTATAATCTTGCTTTATCCTTATCGAAACGTGGATCTTCAGGTTCGACATCTTCTTCTACAACCTCTACTTCCAGATGCTGCTTGCGTTTCGCACCATTGTTAGTCCTGGCACGTTCCTTCTTTTCTGAAGGTTGGTCTGTCGCAGTATCCTGAGATGCGGGTCGTGTAGGCTATTTCTCTGATTTGTTCTGTGTAATCTTTGCAAGTCCTTTGACTATACGTTTTTGTTTTGCCTCTTCCTCGGACTTCTGTTCAAGAAGATTTCTTAAAGACGAAACCTCTTCCAGAAGGGCATCCATCTTATGGTTTGCCTCCTGAAGCTGCTCTTGCAAAAACGAATTTTGTTTCTGCAGCATCGCAATAATCTCGTCCTTTTTCATACTACAAAGGTACAAAAAAAGGACGAGATTACCAAATGTTTTTATAGTTATTTTATATTTAAAATATTGAACAATAGATAGTTATCTGCATATTACATTGCCTATATTCAGTCTGCTGCGATATCTTACCGACTTAAGCGAAATTCCGCTCATAATGGCAGAAAACGTCTTGTACGGCATAACACATGCCTTTTTGCCTGTATTTAAATAGGGTATCTCAAAGGTTCCCCCTTCAAGAGGCTTCTGATACAATGTAAACCCATCTGTATCCCAACGCAGAAGTTTGACCTGCTGCCTGTTCTTTCCGAAAAAGATAAAGACTGCTCCGCTTAATGGAGGCAGGTCCATCTCTTGTGATACCAATTTATACAGACCATTGATCCCTAAATTCATCCGCACATATCGTTGACAGACATAATAACGCATTCCTTCATTTAATCCAAACATGGCAAATCCCCTCCTTGATATAGTTTTAGTAATGACATTACTGCTTGTGCACTACCATGCTTTATATGCACCTGTGTGCCATTGGGAAAAGTAAAACATACACCGTGGAGAATATCGGCTGACTCTGTAGGACAAACAGGGATGTCTGGCGTTACAGGAAGAAACATTGTACCTGTGGTATCTGCCGATGGTGGCAATTTCTCATATTTTGATTTGAGGTGACATTCACGTATCCGCTTTTTGGCTTCTCGTACTGTAAGACCATGGGCATACATCCATCTCATCATGCCGCGTTTGTAAACATGGGATTCTTCTTGAAAGGAAGAAAGACAAATCTGAGGATTTTGATTGAGTCGTACCAGAAACTTGTTCCATACACTTTCATATCGTTCTGCTGCTGTCATTGTTTTGTGATTTTTGTTTTTTGCAGCAAAGGTAATAGAAGAAAATGAAGCTAACAAGGCTGCATCGCGGATACGCTTACACTTCAAACACGCGGTTTGCCATCTGTCATAAAAACGCTCAGCAAGCCATATCTATCGAAGTCAAAGGCATACTGATGTTTATCATGCTTCTGCTGAACCTTGACAATACTTTTATCAAACGTTGGGAAACACCTTTGTCAAACGTTGGAAAATACCTTTGTCAAACGTTGGAAAATACCTTTGTCAACATTGGAAATTACTTTTTTCAAACGTGCAAAATACCTTTTTCAAGCGTTAGACAACATCCTTGTCCAAAGTCGGGAAATATGCTTGTACAACGTCGGACAATACCCTGTAAATAGTAGGATAGCATCTTAGGGAAACTATCATTTAGCAGATATGTAATGTCAGTACGTAACCTCAATTATGCGCTCATGAAATGGTGCTTTGCTATTAAATCTGTTTATATCACTTCCAACATTTCCGTTAATGGCTTGCGCTTCTTCTCCGCTTTCGGACAGTCAGGAGCAACATGTCCTATAGGAACAACCACCACAGCTTCAAAGCCATCACGACCGAAATATTGTTGCATCTTATCTGTATCATAATTGCACACCCAACATGTACCAAGTCCACGCTCTGTAGCAGCCAGACATAAATGCTCTGCAGCAATGGCCACATCAACATCACCATGCGGTTTCCCATCATACTTGCGAACCCAGTTTTCCTCAACACTCTTCATGCCGATAATATACATCGGAGCTGTCTTGAACCATTCACGATCATAACACTCCTGCAACTTGCTTTTGCCTTCGTCGCTCCTCACCACGATCCAAAGCCAAGGCTGTTTATTGACAGCAGATGGGGCCATACGCACACATTCCATTACATATTCCAAATCCTCTTGAGATACTTTCTCAGAAGTAAATTTACGAGCCGAGAAACGTTCTCGACACAAGTTTAACATATTCTCCATATTCAATTCATTTATACTTTTAACATTTCATGAATTAGTTTTCATGTGCGAATTTACGAATAATCGTGCTAATAACAAAGGAATAATTCAAGTATTTATAATAGGCATTATGTATGCGGTCTTAATGGTTTACTCAATACCCAGAAATCATCAGAAGGGATTACACTACTATCGACAGGGCCAAATTGAAAGGAACTTTTGCAGAAAAGCCAAATCTGACTAAACATACCTAGATAGAAATAACATACAAAAAAACGCTGCTACTGTCCTTTCAGACAATAGCAGCACTTTGATATATTAGTCAGGAGCGAGTATTATTTCTCGTCCATTGCAGGTTCGTTGGCGAAGTCAAGCACATTTTTCTTATTAGCTTGCATGCGCTCATACTCTTCTTTCGAGCCTACGATAATCTTTTCAAATTCGCGAAGACCAGTTCCGGCAGGAATCAAGTGACCAGTAATCACATTCTCCTTCATACCCTCAAGGTAATCAACCTTACCACGGATAGCAGCTTCGTTGAGCACCTTAGTGGTTTCCTGGAACGATGCAGCCGACATGAACGACTTGGTCTGAAGAGCGGCACGGGTGATACCCTGCAGAATCTGGGTAGAGGTAGCAGCAACAGCATCACGTACCTGAACCAATTTAAGGTCGCGACGCTTCAGCATTGAGTTCTCGTCGCGCAGTTTGCGTGCGGTAACAATTTGACCTTTCTGAAGGTTCTCAGAGTCACCAGCATCTACAACAACTTTCTTGCCCCAGATACGATCGTTCTCTTCTGCAAAGTCGAGTTTATCAACAATTTCCTGCTCAAGGAATGAGGTATCGCCTGGATCGTTGATCTGTACCTTACGCATCATCTGGCGTACGATAATCTCGAAGTGCTTATCGTTAATCTTCACACCCTGCAGACGATACACATCCTGTACTTCATTCACGATATATTCCTGTACAGCCGTGGGACCCTTGATAGCAAGGATGTCTGCTGGAGTAATAACACCATCTGACAGCGGAGTTCCTGCACGTACGGCATCGTGTTCCTGTACCAGAATCTGCTTAGACAACGATACGAGATACTTGCGCTGCTCACCAGTCTTTGATGTAACGATGATTTCACGGTTACCGCGCTTCACCTTACCCATGGTCACCTCACCATCAATTTCAGATACAATGGCAGGGTTACTTGGGTTACGTGCCTCGAACAACTCAGTTACTCGAGGCAGACCACCGGTAATATCACCACCCTTGGCAGCTGCACGAGGAATCTTAACGAGGGTCTCACCAGTTTTGATAGTCTGACCATCTTCAACTACTACGTGACCACCCACAGGGAAGTTGTATGTTCCAGCAACCTCACCGTTAGCGTCAATAATATCACAGGTAGGTACCTTAGACTTGTCTTTCGACTCGGTGACAATCTTTTCAGTAAGACCTGTGGTTTCGTCGGTCTCGGCACGGTAAGTAATACCTTCAATTACATCGTGGAACTTCAAGGTTCCTGCGTATTCAGAAACGATGACGGCATTAAACGGATCCCACTGTGCAAGTTTGTCGCCCTTCTTAACCAAAGCTCCATGCTTGAAATAGAGAGAAGAACCGTAAGGTACGTTCATCGAAGAAAGAACGATATTGGTATTGGGATCTACGAAACGTACTTCACCCAGACGGCTGACAACCATCTCACATTCGCGACCATCTTCATCAAATGGTACGGTACGTACTTCCTCAAATTCGATACGAGAGTCATTTTTCACCACAATGCTGGCATTAGCAGCAGCATTGGCAGCCACACCACCGGCGTGGAACGTACGAAGAGTAAGCTGTGTACCTGGTTCACCAATAGCCTGAGCAGCAATCACACCGACAGCCTCACCCTTCTGTACCATACGACGAGTGGCAAGGTTGCGTCCGTAACACTTCATGCAGACACCATGCTTCGACTCACAAGTAAGTACAGAACGGATTTCAACACTCTCAATGGGCGAATCTTCAATAGCCTGTGCAATTGGCTCAGTTATTTCCTCACCGGCAGCAACGAGAAGTTCTCCGGTTGAAGGATGAATAATATCATGAACAGATACACGACCAATAATGCGCTCATAGAGAGTTGAAATGACTTCATCACCATTCTTCAATGCAGTGCAAACGAGTCCGCGCAGTGTACCACAGTCTTCCTCATTGATGATCACATCATGGGAAACGTCAACCAGACGACGTGTCAGATAACCGGCGTCGGCTGTTTTCATAGCGGTATCGGCAAGACCCTTACGTGCACCGTGGGTAGAGATGAAGTACTCCAACACTGACATACCTTCCTTAAAGTTCGACAGAATTGGGTTCTCAATAATCTGTGCACCCTCAGCACCAGCTTTCTGCGGTTTGGCCATCAGACCACGCATACCTGAAAGCTGACGAATCTGGTCTTTACTACCACGGGCTCCAGAGTCGAGCATCATGAATACGGCATTGAAACCCTGGTCGGCCTCTGTCATTTCCTTCATCAGCACATTACCAAGGTCGTTATTGATATGTGTCCAGGTATCAATTACCTGATTATAACGTTCGTTGTCGGTAATGAAACCCATGTTATAGTTCTCGGTAATTTGACGGATTTCCTCATTACCCTTAGCAACAAGGTCCTTCTTAGATTCCGGAATAATGATATCGTCAAGGTTGAACGAAAGTCCTGCCTCATAAGCCATACGATAACCAAGGTTCTTGATACCATCAAGGAACTCACAGGCTTCAGCAAAACCTACATTCTTAATCACATCAGCAATGATATCGCGAAGTGACTTCTTAGACACGATCTTGTTGACAAAGCCAACCTCTTCAGGAATGATACCGTTTACGATAACACGACCAACAGAAGTCTCCACCAAATGGCGGACAGGTTTGCCATCAATACGGTCATCAACCATAACCTTCACTTGAGCGTGGAGGTCACAACGACCTTCATTGTATGCAATGATAGCCTCTTCTGGACCATAGAAAGTCAAGCCTTCACCCTTGGCACCTGGACGGATCTTAGAAATATAATAAAGACCAAGTACCATATCCTGTGAAGGAACGGTGATAGGAGCTCCATTGGCAGGGTTCAGAATATTGTGGCTCTGAAGCATCAGGATCTGTGCTTCAAGCACGGCCTCATTGCTCAATGGGAGATGGACAGCCATCTGGTCACCATCAAAGTCGGCGTTAAATGCAGTACATGCCAATGGGTGAAGCTGAATAGCCTTACCCTCAATCAGTTTGGGTTGGAAGGCCTGAATACCGAGACGGTGAAGTGTTGGTGCACGGTTGAGCAATACAGGATGTCCTTTCATCACATTCTCAAGGATATCCCAAATTACCGGTTCACGACGGTCAACAATCTTCTTGGCAGACTTCACAGTCTTTACAATTCCACGCTCAATGAGCTTGCGGATGATGAATGGCTTATAGAGCTCGGCAGCCATCAACTTAGGAAGACCACACTCACCCATCTTCAATTCAGGACCTACTACGATTACAGAACGCGCAGAATAGTCAACACGTTTACCGAGCAAGTTCTGACGGAAACGTCCTTGCTTACCTTTCAGCGAATCGCTAAGAGACTTGAGCGGACGATTGCTCTCACTCTTCACAGCTGAAGACTTACGACTGTTGTCGAAGAGAGAGTCAACAGCCTCCTGCAACATACGCTTCTCATTGCGCAGAATAACCTCAGGAGCCTTAATTTCCATCAGTCTCTTCAAACGATTGTTACGAATGATGACACGACGATAGAGGTCGTTGAGGTCGGAAGTAGCGAAACGACCACCATCCAGTGGAACGAGTGGACGCAACTCAGGAGGAGTTACAGGGATAATTTTCATTATCATCCACTCAGGACGGTTGATGCCCTTCTCCACACTATTGCGGAAAGCTTCAACAACCTGCAGACGCTTCAAAGCCTCATTCTTGCGCTGCATAGACGAGTCGCTGTTGGCACGGTCACGCAGTTCATACGACAGAGAGTCGAGGTCAAGACGGACGAGAAGGTCATAGATAGCCTCTGCACCCATCTTGGCAATAAACTTATTGGGATCGCTATCATCGAGATAGTCGTTCTCGATAGAAATCTGGTTCTCGATGATATCGTTATACTCATCCTCTGTGAGCAGGTCGTACATATTCGAACCTACTGCTGCATTTCCTTCTGCATCCTGACGGCCAGCCATAACACCAGGCTGGATGACAACATATCGCTCGTAGTAGATGATAGAGTCGAGTTTCTTAGTAGGCAGACCCAACAGATAACCAATCTTATTAGGCAAGCTGCGGAAATACCAAATATGGGCAACCGGAACTACCAACTCGATATGACCAGCACGTTCACGGCGAACCTTCTTCTCAGTCACCTCTACTCCGCATCGGTCACAAACAATACCCTTATAGCGAATGCGCTTATACTTACCGCAGGCACACTCATAGTCCTTTGTAGGACCGAAGATGCGCTCGCAGAACAGACCGTCGCGCTCAGGCTTATAGGTGCGATAGTTGATGGTCTCAGGCTTGGTCACCTCACCGCAGGAGTTCTCAAGGATCTCCTCTGGTGAAGCCAGACCGATGGTAATCTTGGTAAAATTACTCTTTATCTTTGATTCTTTCTTGAAAGCCATATTTCAATACTTAATATACTTTGTTCTTTGTTCGTTAACTCACAGATTAATCCATCTTGATACTTAGACCAAGACCCTTCAACTCATGCAACAATACATTGAGTGATTCGGGGATGTCGGGAGTTGGCATGGGATCGCCCTTGACAATAGCCTCGTAGGCCTTGCTGCGTCCAACCACGTCGTCTGACTTGATGGTAAGGATCTCCTGAAGCACATGGCTGGCTCCGAAGGCTTCCAATGCCCAGACCTCCATTTCTCCAAAACGCTGACCACCGAACTGTGCCTTACCTCCAAGAGGTTGCTGAGTGATGAGACTGTACGGACCGATAGAACGGGCGTGCATCTTGTCTTCAACCATGTGGCCGAGTTTGAGGAAGTATGTGATACCGATAGTAGCAGGCTGGTCAAATCGCTCACCGGTCTCACCATCATACAGATGTGTTGAGCAGAGGCGTGGCAGACCTGCTTTGTCGGTCCATTCTGCGAGGTCGTCAAGTTTTGCACCATCGAAGATAGGAGTAGCAAACTTCACACCGAGACGTTTACCTGCTGCACCAAGGATAGCCTCAAAAATCTGTCCAAGGTTCATACGAGAAGGCACACCCAGTGGGTTAAGTACCAAGTCAACTGGACGACCATCCTCCAAGAACGGCATATCTTCCTGGCGAACTACCTTAGACACAATACCCTTGTTACCGTGACGTCCGGCGAGTTTATCACCGACACCAATCTTACGTTTCTTGGCAACATATACCTTACCCATCTGCAGGATTCCTGAAGGCAGTTCATCACCGATGGTAATAGCAAACTTCTTACGCTTCATCTCTGCATCAAGGAGTTTGAACTTCTTCATAAAGTTGGTAATCAACTGAGCGATCATCTTGTTGTTGTGATCATCCTCGGTCCAGTTGCTCACCTGTACATCACCATATTCCAAGTTCTTCAGGTTGGTCATAGTAAACTTACTACCCTTAGAAATGATTTCGGCACCAGTATAGTCTTTCACACCTTGTGAAACTTTACCATCGGTCAATACCAGAAGTTTCTCTACAAGAATATCCTTCAGATCTTCTATCTTGGCATTGTGCTCTTCGTCGATCTTGGCAAGCTTAACCTTGTCTTGTTGTTTGTCCTGACGCGTCTTAGTAGCACGGGTAAAGAGTTTCTTGTCGATAACAACACCTGTCAATGAAGGATTAGCCTTCAGTGAAGAGTCTTTCACATCACCAGCCTTGTCACCGAAGATGGCACGCAGCAATTTTTCTTCAGGTGAAGGATCGCTCTCACCCTTTGGTGAAATCTTACCAATCAAGATGTCACCTGGTTCTACACGGGCACCAACACGGATGATACCATTCTCATCGAGATCCTTAGTAGCTTCTTCACTAACATTGGGAATATCAGAAGTGAACTCTTCAGCACCACGCTTAGTTTCGCGTACATCAAGAGAGTATTCATCAACGTGTACAGAGGTCAGTACGTCCTCACGAACAATACGCTCGTTCAATACGATAGCATCCTCATAGTTGTAACCCTTCCAAGGCATATAGGCAACGAGCAGGTTGCGGCCAAGAGCCAACTCACCGTTCTCGGTAGCATATCCTTCCGTAAGGATGTCGCCCTTCTTCACACGCTGTCCCTTGTCACAAATAGGACGAAGGTCAATAGTCATGTTTTGGTTGGTACGACGGAACTTCGGAATACGGTATTCCTTAAGGGCTGGTTCGAAACTAACGAACTCCTCATCCTCTGTGCGATCATAGAGCACACGAATAGTAGTTGCATCAACATAATCGATTACACCCTCGCCTTCTGCAGTAACCATGGTGCGGCTGTCCTCACATACCTGCTTCTCAATACCAGTACCAACGATAGGAGCCTCGTTATGAAGCAAAGGTACAGCCTGACGCATCATGTTCGATCCCATCAGTGCACGGTGAGCATCGTCATGCTCCAAGAAAGGAATAAGCGAAGCTGCAATAGATGCAATCTGCTGTGGAGAAACGTCAATCAAGTCAACTTCTGTTGGTGGAACAACAGGGAAGTCCGCATCTTGACGACATTTCACTACTTCACGAATGAATGTTCCGTCGTCGTTCAGCGGTGCATTACCTTGACCGATTACGTGGTTTTCTTCTTCCTCAGCAGTCAGATATAGTATTTCATCATTTTTGAGGTTGGCCACACCATTTTCTACCTTACGATATGGAGTTTCGATGAAGCCAAGCTCATTAATCTTAGCATATACACACAATGAAGAAATAAGTCCGATGTTAGGTCCTTCAGGACTTTCGATAGGACATAGACGACCATAGTGAGTATAGTGTACGTCACGTACCTCGAATCCAGCACGCTCACGAGACAGACCACCAGGACCAAGGGCAGAAAGACGACGTTTGTGGGTTACCTCTGCCAATGGGTTAGTCTGGTCCATGAACTGCGACAATGGGTTAGTACCAAAGAACGAGTTGATGACACTCGAAATAGTCTTGGCATTGATCAAATCTATAGGAGTGAACACCTCATTGTCACGAACATTCATACGCTCACGAATAGTACGGCTCATACGAGCAAGACCTACAGAGAACTGATTGCCCAACTGCTCACCAACGGTGCGAACACGACGGTTTGAGAGATGGTCAATATCATCAACAGTAGCCTTTGAGTTGATCAACTGAATCAGATATTTAATAATCTCGATAATATCCTCCTTAGTCAGTACACGTACAGACATGTCAGTATCAAGACCAAGTTTCTTGTTGATACGGTAACGACCCACATCACCCAAGTCATAACGTTTGTCTGAGAAGAACAAGTTCTGAATCACCTCACGTGCAGATGCATCATCCTGAGGATCTGCATTACGCAACTGGCGATAAATATACAGAATAGCTTCTTTTTCTGAGTTACTGGGGTCCTTCTGCAAAGTATTGAAGATGATAGAGAAATCCTGAGCCTGATTCTCATTTTTATGAACGAGAATGGTCTGTGCGCCACACTCAAGAATCTCAGCAACGTTATCTTCTGTGATTTCTGTCTCACGCTCCATCATCACTTCGTTACGCTCGATAGATACTACTTCACCTGTATCTTCATCAACGAAGTCCTCGTTCCAGCTCTTCAACACACGAGCTGCAAGCTTACGACCGATAACCTTCTTCAGAGAAGTTTTGTTAACCTTCACCTCTTCAGCCAGGTCGAAAATCTCAAGGATGTCCTTATCATTCTCGAAACCGATTGCACGCAGCAAAGTAGTAACAGGCAATTTCTTCTTACGGTCGATGTAAGCATACATCACACTATTAATATCAGTAGCAAACTCAATCCAAGAACCCTTGAACGGAATGATACGGGCACTATAAAGCAAAGTACCATTGGCATGAACACTCTGTCCGAAGAACACACCAGGAGAACGGTGCAACTGCGAAACTACTACGCGCTCAGCGCCATTGATAACAAACGTACCATTATCGGTCATATAGGGAATAGGACCAAGGAATACGTCCTGAATCACAGTACTGAAATCCTCATGATCGGGGTCTGTACAATAAAGTTTCAGTTTAGCTTTCAAGGGTACGCTATATGTCAATCCACGCTCCAGACATTCGTCGATGGTATAACGCGGGGGATCAATATAGTAATCCAGGAACTCAAGAACGAAATTATTACGTGTGTCGGTGATAGGGAAGTTCTCTGAAAACACCTTATACAAACCGTCATTCTTGCGTTCCTCAGGTGGAGTATCCAGCTGCAGGAAATCTTTGAATGACTTTAATTGCACATCGAGGAAATCCGGATATGGTAACGGATTCTTGACGCTGCCAAAGTTTACTCTGTTGTTTACTACTTTTGAAGCCATATATTATAATGTGTGATGTTCTAGAAATATAGAGTGTTCTAGAAATTTCTAGAACTTTACTTGTAAGACACAAAAAGGTTAAGAACCTCCGACTGGGAAGTCCTTAACCAATTCTTTATTGTTGTGCTAAATTATTTCAGCTCAACTACGGCACCTGCACCTTCGATAGTCTTCTTCAGGTTCTCAGCCTCGTCCTTTGCCATGCCCTCTTTCAGAGTAGCAGGAGCACCGTCAACGAGATCCTTAGCTTCCTTCAGACCGAGACCACAAGCTTCCTTAACAGCCTTAACAACCTGGAGCTTGTTAGCGCCTACTTCTTTCAGAACTACGTCGAAAGAAGTCTTCTCTTCAGCAGCCTCAGCACCACCTGCAGCGGCGGGACCAGCAGCAACTGCAACAGCTGCAGCAGCGGGCTCAATTCCATACTCGTCCTTCAGGACAGTTGCCAACTCTTGTACTTCTTTAACTGAGAGGTTTACCAACTCTTCAGCAATAGCTTTAATATCTGCCATTTTATTCTAATTTTTTAATGTTTTTAAATGTTATTTGTTATACGTTTCGCTTATTTATTACGCTCAGCGATAGCGTCTAGCAGGCCATGGATTTTACCACCAGCATTGAGACCAGATACGACAGTCTTGATAGGTGACTGCAGCAAAGCCACAACATCGGCGATAAGTTCGTTCTTGCTCTTGATAGAAACCAGTTCTTCGAGCTTGTCTGCACCTACGAAGAAACCTTCTTCAGCGTATGCAGCCTTGAAAGCAGGAATACCTTCCTTCTTGTACTCTTTCAGCAACTTTGCAGGAACATTAGCAGTCTCACAGAAGAGGAGCGCAGTATTTCCTTTCAAGCAACCATAGAATGGTTCAAAATCAATCTCAGAAGCCTCGAAAGCCTTGTGAAGCAACTTATTCTTCACAACCACCATTTTAATCTCGCTCTTAAAGCACTTGCGACGAAGATCGCTTGTTTTTTCAGCGTTCAGTCCAGTTACGTCAACGAGATAGAAATGAGGATACTTTTTGAGGTTTTCTCCGAGTTCTACAATAATAGTATCTTTTACTTCCTTTTTCATTTTACTAAACTTTTACGAGTTATTCAACTGATTTAGGATCTACCTTAATACCTGCACTCATAGTGCTTGAGATAAAGATACTCTTAATGTATGTACCCTTGGCAGCAGCAGGCTTCAACTTAATGATAGTCTGAATGAACTCTTTTGCGTTCTCGAAAATTTGATCAGCAGTGAATGTAACCTTACCGATTGACGTGTGCACGATACCTGCCTTGTCAACCTTAAAGTCGATCTTACCCTGCTTAACTTCCTTAACTGCCTTAGCAACGTCCATAGTCACAGTACCACTCTTTGGGTTAGGCATCAATCCACGTGGGCCGAGGATACGGCCGAGAGGACCAAGTTTACCCATGCAAGAAGGCATTGTGATGATAACATCAACATCAGTCCAACCAGCTTTGATCTTGTTGATATACTCATCAAGACCAACGTAGTCAGCTCCAGCTTCCTTAGCGGCAGCTTCCTGATCGGGAGTACAGAGAGCAAGAACTCGTGTCACCTTACCAGTACCGTTCGGCAGCGAAACAACGCCACGAACCATCTGATTGGCTTTACGAGGATCTACGCCCAAGCGTACGTCGATATCGAGAGATGCCTCGAACTTAGTGGTGGTAATTTCCTTCACCAGCTCTGCGGCCTCCTTCAAAGAGTATGCCTTCCCTGCTTCAACCTTACCAGCTACCAACTTTTGATTTTTTGTCAGTTTACTCATTGTTCAAATTGAAGTTATTTGTTATTTACCAGGGAAGTCCCCTTTTACAGTGATACCCATACTTCTTGCTGTACCAGCAATCAGCTTCATAGCTGACTCAATGGTAAAACAGTTCAAGTCGCTCATCTTGTCCTCAGCAATTGCGCGTACCTGTTCCCAAGTAACAGCAGCAACCTTCTTACGGTTAGGCTGAGCAGAACCTCCCTTGATCTTGGCAGCCTCCAAGAGCTGGATAGCAGCGGGAGGAGTCTTGATCACGAAGCTAAATGACTTGTCTGCATAGTAAGTGATAACAACTGGCAAAACCTTACCAGCCTTATCCTGGGTTCTGGCGTTGAACTCTTTGCAGAATCCCATGATATTAATACCCTTAGAACCCAAAGCAGGACCTACGGGGGGAGAAGGATTCGCAGCGCCACCTTTAATCTGTAATTTGATTAATCCAGCAACTTCTTTAGCCATTTCTGTTTGTAATTATTTTAATTTTGTTATATAAGCCATCAGAGTGGAAGCCTCTAACAACCGTATATACGAAGTGGACATACCGTAACTTATGTCCTATTCTTTCTCTACTTGTGTGAATGCAAGTTCGAGTGGTGTTTTTCTTCCAAAGATCTTCACCATTACCTTCAACTTGCGTTTGTCTGCGTTAACTTCTTCAATGACACCACTGAATCCGCTGAAAGGACCATCGATGACCTTTACTGTATCATCCACATTGTATGGGATGGTAACATCAGTATTTTCAATGGAAGATTCCTCTGCTGTACCAAGTATTCTGTTGATATCAGACTGTCTCACCACTTCAGGGTGATCCAGACCACCAAGAAAACCAAGTACATTGGGAATGAAGCGAAGCATGTGAGCCACTTCACCTTGCAGGCGGGCCTGAATAAGGACATACCCTGGAAGGAATAGCTTTTCTTTAATAACACGCTTACCATTGCGCATCATTGCATATTTCTCTGTAGGCAGAAGGATTTCCCCAACGGAAGCATTGAGCACATCGTTATGCTTCTTAGCAGCTTCGATGAACTCTTTTACTTTGCCTTCTTTTCCACTTACAGCACGCAGGACGTACCAATTCATTCCTGTCTCAGACATCTTTATGTATTATCTAACAATTAGTTGGGATAAACTAAACTCATGATGGCTTTGAATGCGATATCCATCAGCCATACTATAATTGCAATAATCAAAGAAGCTGTAAGTACCAACACAGCACTTTGTGTCAATTCCTTACGCGTCGGCCATGTCACCTTATGTACGAGTTCGTCATAACATGACTTGCAGTAATTTGCTATTGATTTAAACATATCTTCTTGTTTTAGCACGGGAAGGAGGACTCGAACCCACGACCCTCGGTTTTGGAGACCGATGCTCTACCAACTGAGCTATTCCCGTAAGTAACCCCTGCCCTGAAGAGCAGGGGCTTTATAGTCAATTCCTAAAGTTTGTCTCGTAAGAGAAAAACTGCTTAGAATTAGTCTTCGAAAACTTCAGTAATCTGACCAGAACCAACGGTACGACCACCTTCGCGGATAGCGAAGCGCAGACCCTGGTTCAGAGCAACAGCGTAGATGAGCTCAACAGTGATCTCAACGTTGTCACCAGGCATTACCATTTCAACTCCCTCGGGAAGAGTGATTTCACCGGTGCAGTCCATGGTACGCAGATAGAACTGAGGACGATATTTGTTTCCGAATGGAGTGTGACGGCCACCCTCTTCTTTCTTCAGAACGTAGATAGAAGCCTTGAATTTCTTGAAAGGCTTGATCTGTCCAGGATGGCAGAGTACCATACCACGTTTAATTTCGTTCTTATCAATACCGCGGAGAAGCAGACCTACGTTATCACCAGCCTGACCCTCATCAAGGATCTTACGGAACATTTCAACACCAGTTACAACTGACTTCTTGTCTTCACCGAGACCGAGCAGTTCAACTTCGTCACCAACGTGGATAACACCAGTTTCGATACGACCGGTAGCTACAGTACCACGACCAGTGATTGAGAATACGTCCTCGATAGGCATCAAGAAAGGTTTGTCAGTATCACGTGGAGGCTCCTGAATCCAAGTATCACAGGTATCCATCAGCTCCATAACTTTGTCAACCCACTTTTCAACACCATTCAATGCACCAAGTGCAGAACCGCGGATGATAGGAGTATCTTCTTCGAAATCGTACTGAGCGAGGATCTCTTGAACTTCCATTTCAACGAGTTCGAGCATTTCCTCATCCTCAACCATATCGCATTTGTTCAGGAACACAACCAAACGTGGAACGTTCACCTGACGAGCGAGCAGAACGTGCTCACGTGTCTGAGGCATAGGACCATCAGTTGCAGCAACAACAAGGATAGCACCATCCATCTGAGCAGCACCAGTAACCATGTTCTTTACATAGTCAGCGTGTCCTGGGCAGTCAACGTGTGCGTAGTGACGTTTAGCGGTCTCATACTCGATGTGGGCAGAGTTGATGGTGATACCACGCTCTTTTTCCTCAGGAGCATTGTCAATCTGATCGAAAGACTTAACATCCTCTGAACCGAAACCCTTCTCGTGGAGAACCTTAGAGATGGCAGCAGTCAGAGTGGTCTTACCATGGTCAACGTGACCGATAGTACCGATGTTTACGTGCGGTTTGGTGCGCACAAAATTCTCTTTAGCCATAGCTTTTCTTTGTTATTATAATTAATGAATGTTCGATTTAAATCTTGTTTTCTCAAGAGCTGTTACCGAGACTTGAACTCGGGACCTCTTCCTTACCAAGGAAGTGCTCTACCACTGAGCTATAACAGCAGGCTTAGAGCGGAAAACGGGGCTCAAACCCGCGACCCCCAGCTTGGAAGGCTAGTGCTCTATCAACTGAGCTATTTCCGCAATAGACTTCCTATTCGGAAGTGGGTGGTGATGGATTCGAACCACCGAAGTCGAAAGACAACAGATTTACAGTCTGCCCCATTTGGCCGCTCTGGAAACCACCCATTAAAAAAAATTCCGCTACTCCTTAACTTGCCATCAAATTGCTTGTGACCTTATTCTTTTTCTGAGCCTCTTGTCGGATTCGAACCAACGACCCCGAGATTACAAATCACGTGCTCT
>SAMEA104315439__coassemble_265_pt1 | contig 24892 bp, 18 predicted proteins | sample SAMEA104315439__metabat2_low_PE_004 | metagenome-assembled genome bin SAMEA104315439 (sample SAMEA104315439) | gut metagenome | biome: Monkey gut; feature: monkey-associated habitat; material: faeces | place: China | collected 2013 | reverse complement strand
TTTTTCGCTCGCTTATTCGTACCTTTAATCCTGCGGATTTTAGGTACTCCCGCTCGGAAAAGCTCAAATATATTTGGTTTTTCGCTCGCTTATTCGTACCTTTAATCTTTCAGATTTTAGGTACTCTCGCTCGGAAAAGCTCAAATATATTTGGTTTTTCGCTCGCTTATTCGTACCTTTGAACCCTTGTAAAGACAAATATGCAGATGCTGTTATCATATTTCCCCATTACTGATCCCACGCTGATATTCTGCGTGGTGCTGCTCATCATCCTGTTTGCCCCTATCATTATGAGCAAACTGCGCATTCCACACATCATCGGTATGGTGTTGGCGGGAATGATTGTGGGTAAATACGGATTCAATATCCTACAACGCGACGATTCGTTTGAACTGTTTGGCAAGGTAGGATTGCTCTATATTATGTTTCTCGCAGGCCTTGAGATGGACATGGAGAGTGTGAAACGCAATAGCAACCGATTCTTGATATTCGGACTGCTGACCTGTTTCGTCCCTCTATCACTTACGTGGATTATGGCAGAGCATATCTTAGGGTACTCCTCGCAAGCCTCTTTCCTGCTGGGATGTATCATGGCATCGAACACACTAATAGCCTATCCCATAATCGGACGCTACGGGCTGCAACGTGAGTCGAGTGTCATGCTGTCTGTCGGTTCGTCGATGATCTCACTCTTTCTGGCACTCCTTATGTTGGCAGCCTTGGCAGCTTCCTATGGAGAAGATGTGGGGGTAGGGTTCTGGCTGTTGTTTCTTGTCAAGTTTGTGTGCTATTGTGGTGTCAGCGTATGGCTTATTCCAAAACTGACCCGCTTCTTCCTGCGTCGCTATAGTGATGCCGTCATGCAGTTCATCTTTGTATTGGCTATATTGTTTCTAAGTGCTGCGGCTTCAGAAGCCGTAGGAGTGGAAGGTATTGTTGGCGCATTTTTCTCAGGACTGATACTTAACCGATATATTCCCCACGTATCGCCTCTGATGAACCGCATAGAGTTTATCGGTAATGCTTTGTTTATTCCCTATTTCCTGATTGGAGTGGGTATGCTTATCGATGTGAGCAGTCTGTTTGAAGGACCACACATGCTGTTTATCGTGACGATGATAGCATTCTTCGGAACCTTCGGTAAGGCAGTGGCTGCCTATCTGTCGAGTCTGCTGTTCCGCTTGCCACAGGTTGCAGGCCGTATGATGTTTGGTCTGACCAGCGCCCATGCGGCAGGTGCCATCGCCATGGTATTGGTTGGCATGCGTTTGGAGATAAGTCCTGGTGTGTATTTGGTCAACAACGAGATACTCAACGGCGTAGTTATCATGATACTCGTCACTTGTCTGATCAGTACGATGACCACCGAACAGGCTGCCCGACAAATCGTGTTGTGCGATAAGTCACATCTGCCTCTGACCAATCAGCAGCGCGATGATGAGCGCATCTTTCTTTGTGTGAAGTATCCAGAGATTGCACCGCAACTTCTCGAACTTGCGGTGATGATGCGCAACCAGAAGTTGAATCGTGAATTGGTGGCGCTCAATGTAGTGTATGATGACCAAAAAGCAACCATCAATAGGGAACACGGATTGCAATTGTTAGAGAAACTGGAACAGCGTGCCAGCGGTTATGATGTGAAGATGCAGACCCAAGTGCGCCTTGCCACCAACATAGCCAATGGCATCAAGCATGCCTTCCGTGAGTTTGCAGCCTCAGAAATTATCATGGGCATGCACGTTCATACCGATAACAATCCCAAATTCTGGGGCGATTTCATACAGAGCTTGTATAATGGACTGAGCCGACAGATTGTGCTCACACGATTCATAGAACCCCTCAATACGCTGCGTCGCATAGAAGTGGTCGTCCCGTCGCGAGCAGAATTTGAACCCGGATTCCATCGCTGGCTCGAACGCTTGTGTCGAATGGCAGGAAATCTTGATTGCCGTATAGAGTTTCATGGACGTCAAGAGTCGTTGGCACTCATCAGAGAATACATCACCAACTGGCATCCCAGTGTGCGCAGCGAATATACCTACATGGCACATTGGAACGAACTGCCCCGATTGGCAGAGACCATACGCAACGACCACATGTTTGTAGTGGTTACTGCCCGTAAAGGAACCATCTCTTATAAATCCGCACTTGAACGCCTGCCCAATGAGCTTATGCAACATTTTTCGGGCAAGAATCTAATGATAATCTTCCCCGATCAGTATGGTGACATCAAGGAGGAGAATATGACCTTTACTGAGGCTCAGCACCATGAGGAAAGCAGTATCTATGACGCTATCCTGCGCTGGATTAACAAACAACGAACAAAGAAATTTCTGAAGAAATGATAGCTATCAACAACATCACCAAGAGTTTTGGCAAACTGAAAGTGCTCAAAGGCATAGACCTCACCATAGGAAAAGGTGAGGTGGTCAGTATTGTAGGACCAAGCGGAGCCGGCAAGACAACCTTGTTGCAGATTATAGGGACGCTCGACCGGCCCAATACTGGTTCGGTACATATAGACGGAATCGACGTGACGAGTTTGTCTAACAAAAAACTGGCAGACTTTCGCAACCGTCATATCGGTTTCGTGTTTCAGTTTCATCAACTGCTGCCCGAATTTACAGCGCTGGAAAATATTATGATACCAGCCTATATCGCAGGCACATCAAGTAGCGAAGCCAAACAGCGAGCTTCTGAACTTCTACAGTTTATGGGACTGGCAGACAGAGCCAACCACAAGCCTAACGAACTTAGTGGCGGTGAGAAACAACGTGTGGCGGTGGCACGTGCATTGATCAACAATCCCACGGTCATACTGGCAGATGAACCCAGTGGATCGCTTGATTCGAAAAACAAGGCAGAACTGCATCAGCTGTTTTTCGATTTGCGCGACAAGTACGGACAGACCTTTGTCATTGTTACCCACGACGAACAACTTGCCACGCTTACCGACCGTACCATACATCTGCGTGACGGAGAGTTGGAACAGCCCGAAACTGTTGAACCGTCGGAGCAACCAGTGGAAGGTCAATACGCTGTAGCAGATCAACACAGCGCGGCAGAACAAACAATAGAACAATCACAAAACGAAGAAATAAATGAAGATTAAACTCGGTGACTATAATACGCTGACGATTGTCAAGGCCGTTGATTTCGGTCTGTATCTTGATGGAGGTGATGAAGGTGAGATACTTCTCCCTGCACGCTATGTGCCTAAAGATGCCAAGATAGGAGACCAACTCGAAGTGTTTATCTATCTCGATCAGGACGAACGCCCAGTAGCTACAACCCAGAAACCGATAGCCAAGGTAGGCGATTTCGCATGGCTTGAAGTGGCATGGGTCAACGAATATGGTGCTTTCCTCAACTGGGGATTGATGAAAGATTTGTTTTGCCCATTCCGCGAGCAGAAGATGCGCATGCAGAAAGGACAATATTATCTGGTCTATATCACCATCGATGAAGAGAGCTACCGACTGATGGCTACTGCCAAGGTTGACAAGTATCTTTTCCCGACCAATGATGAAATCAAACAGACTCCCTATCATGTCTATAAACATGGTGACGAGGTGGAAGTGCTGGTGTGGCAAAAGACAGATCTTGGTTTCAAGGTCATTGTAGATAACAAGTATCAGGGTCTTATCTACGAGGGACAGATTTTCCAACCCCTTCATTCGGGCGATCGCCTCAAAGCGTATATCGACCATGTGCGCCAAGACAACAAGATTGATCTGACGTTGCAGCCTACTGGACGACGCCAGACCGAAGAGTTCTCCGACGTGCTTCTCCATTATCTACAGGAGAATGGCGGACATTGTGATTTGGGCGATAAGAGCCCTTCGGAACTCATCCAAGACCGATTCAAAGTGAGCAAGAAGGTGTATAAGAAAGCCATTGGCGACTTGTATCGCCGCCGGCTGATTACTATTGCCGATGATGGCATCACGCTGGTTTGATGTCATCACACACATCCAACGACAATAAAGAAACATCATCTATAGAAACAAAGGTAGGCAGCACCCATGTGCTGCCTACACCTTATTAATAGATATACCTCATTAGAGAATGCGACCCACAAAGCGGATGTTGAGCGAAGGATAAACAGAAATCTTACTGATAACCTTCAACACCTCGCCAGCATCGCTATTGGTTGTGGTCTTCTCCAGCTTGTTGTCGCGCAGATAAACTTCAGGTGTGCCCCAGAACTGTACACCAAGGTCGAAATTGCAAGTGAAGCGATGCTTCATCGGTACGGGACGTCCAAAACCTAAACCCACATAGGGGCGAAACTTGCTCACCTTCAGCGTGGCATCTACATTACCATTCTCATCGGGAGTCAGGAAGAAATCGCCTAAATCCAAACCAATCATGTTTTCGTGGGTCTTGGGGTTTGCTATTCCCTCGTTGATCAATATCTGGTTGGCCTGATTGATGACTTTCAGCGCACCATCCTCTTTGTTGTAGAGGCTGATAACCTTGTCTTTACCGAAATAAGCACCAGCAGTCAAGTGGAAACTGCTCTGTTTGAAGGGAAAGAAATCAAATAGGACGTGGGCATTGCCACCTATCATGTCGGTCTTGCCCTCTACCTTCACATCTTTAGGAATAGTATAGCCGCTGATATAATGTTCGTACTCTTGATCTACTTTTACATCGATATCCAAATCAGTTTTTACCTTAATGTTTGGGAAGATATCAACACCAGCGCGTACGGCTACATAGGGGGTGACGGGCGCTGCAAGGTCGATAGTGATACCGGTGGTACCCACTCCCGCACCAATACTAAGGTGGTTGAATATTCCAAGATCATCGACATCCTGTGCCGAAACATGGGTAAGGCCCAACAGAGCCATGGCAACTAATAGAAGAGTCTTTTTCATTTTCTCTCTGTTTTTATAGGTTAATAATGTCTTTACTTTGCAAAAATAGTAAAAAAGTTTGTGATATACAACATATCTTCGGAAAATATGTGTAACTTTATCGACACAAATACATCAAACATTATGGAACTGAAAGAAATCTATACGGCAGACAATAGCCGTTACGCCGATGCAGAGGCACTCTATCAGCGCTGTGGACGCAGTGGAGTGATGCTTCCAAAAGTCAGTTTAGGATTCTGGCATAATTTCGGAGGCAACGACTCTTATGAGCGCAGTCGTGCCATCACTCACTACGCTTTCGACCATGGTATCACCCATTTCGATCTTGCCAACAACTATGGACCGCCATACGGTTCGGCAGAAGAAACTATGGGCAGACTCATGGATGATGATTTCAAGCGCTACCGCGATGAACTGTTCATATCGACCAAGGCTGGTTACGATATGTGGCCAGGACCTTATGGAGAGTGGGGCTCGCGTAAGTATCTTATGGCGAGTATCGACCAGAGCCTCAAGCGCATGCACATAGACTATGTCGATTTGTTTTATAGCCATCGCTTCGATCCCAACACCCCGATAGAGGAAACACTACAAGCCATGGTGGATATTGTGCGCCAAGGCAAAGCGCTCTATTTGGGTATCAGCCGTTGGCCACTGGATGCATTGAAGAAAGCAGTGGAGTATCTGAAAGCACACGACACTCCATTGTTGATATTCCAAGACAAACTCAACATGTTGGACCGCACACCGCAGGAGAATGGCACGCTCGACTATTGTGCAGCAGAGGGTATCGGTTTCATATCGTTCTCACCGTTGGCGCAGGGATTGCTTACCGACCGTTATCTCAACGGAGTGCCTGCCGATAGTCGCATGGCTCAAGAGCGTTTCTTGAAACATTCGGCATTAACGCCCGAACTTCTGGCACAGTTGCAACAACTCAATCAAGAGGCTGCTGATCGTGGAGAAACATTGGCAGAAATGGCATTGGCATGGATTCTCCAACAGCATGGCGTGACAAGTGTATTGGTTGGTGCAAGTAGTGTTAAGCAGTTGGCTACCAATATGAAGTGTGTGCATGCATAAATTTTAGTTTTCAGAAAATTTCGACCACTCGACCACCACTATAGTGTAAAGCGATGACGCACAATACTTTAAGTGGTGGTCGATTGCTTTTGTTTCGACCACCAATCGACCACACATCAACATTTTACCATCGGCAACCCTAACTACCAAGTGTAAGATGGCGAATACGCTGGAATACGTTACATAGCGATGTTGTGTAATATTGCGTAAGCGTGCATCATTGATCAAAGTATTATCCATCGTTTGACAAAGGTGTTTTCCAACGTTTGACAAAGGTGTTTTCCAACGTTTGACAAAGGTGTTTTCCAACGTTTGACAAAAGTGTTTTCCAACGTTTGACAAAAGTGTTTTCAACGTTTGGCAAAAGTGTTTTCAACGTTTGACAAAGGGGGTTTTCAACGTTTGACAAAAGTATTGTCCTCTGTTTTGAAAAAGTGTTAGCAAACATCAATAATCTCAATTTAAACATTGCTATACATGGTTCGCTTCGTCGGTTCATGTTAATGAGAGATGGCAATAAGTGTGGTCGAAGTGTGGTCGATATCCCCGTGTTTTAGGTATCGACCACAGCTTAAAGGGCTAAGCCACTGTATGTTATGTCATAGGTGTGGTCGTGTGGTCGAATTTTTTTAAAAACTCAAACAACTGTATGCTGATGCGTTAACCTGACCACCTCCATATCTATCGTTGAAAAGTGTTAGATAGGTGTTCTATCCTGTCTTCATCGAAACATGTTTCTTTTGGTCTATCAACTAAAAAAGACGGCATCCTGTGAAGGGTGCCGTCTTTCATCTTGCTATGTTGTGATTTAGAAATCAGCTGTCTTTGGAGTACGTGGGAAAGGAATCACGTCGCGGATATTCTGCATGCCAGTGACAAACAGGATGAGGCGCTCGAAACCGAGACCGAAACCGCCGTGAGGACAACTGCCATAACGACGGGTGTCGAGATACCACCACATATCCTTCATAGGAATCTGGCGACGCTCGATTTCAGCCATCAGTTTGTCGTAACTCTCCTCACGAACAGAACCACCAATGATTTCGCCAATCTGTGGGAACAGCACATCGGTGCCCTGAACGGTACGGCGATCTTCGCTGTCGTTGTTCTGCTTCATATAGAAAGCCTTGATGTCGCGTGGATAGTCGGTCATGATGACTGGCTTCTTGAAGTGTTCCTCCACAAGGAAACGCTCATGCTCGGAAGCGAGGTCCATACCCCATGATACGGGGAATTCAAACTTCTTACCGTTTTTCACAGCCTCTTCCAAAATCTCAATACCCTTGGTGTAGGGCAGACGCACGAAGCTGTCTTTCAATACACCCTCCAAGCGCTCAATCAGCGTCTTGTCGATCATCTTGTTGAGGAAAGCAAGGTCATCCTTACAGTTTTCCAATGCCCAACGCACGCAATACTTGATGAAGTCTTCCTCAAGGTCCATCAGATCGTTGAGGTCGATGAAGGCAACTTCTGGCTCAATCATCCAAAACTCAGCCAGGTGGCGTGGAGTATTGGAATTCTCAGCACGGAAGGTTGGACCGAAAGTATAGATGGCACCCAGTGCGGTGGCACCGAGCTCACCCTCCAACTGTCCGCTGACGGTCAGTGAAGTCTGCTTGCCAAAGAAGTCATCATCATAGATGATGCTGCCGTTCTCGTCCTTCTTCAGGTCGTAGAGATTCTTGGTGGTCACCTGGAACATCTGTCCGGCACCTTCGCAGTCGCTGGCGGTAATCAGTGGTGTGTGGAAATAGAAGAAACCATGCTCATGGAAGTATTGGTGGATGGCAATAGCCATGTTGTGGCGTATGCGCATCACAGCACCGAAAGTATTGGTACGCAGACGGAGGTGTGCATTCTTGCGCATCACCTCAAACGACTGGCCTTTCTTCTGCATGGGATAAGTGTTATCGCAGAGACCATAGATTTCCAAGGTCTTGGCCTGAATCTCACTGCTCTGACCAGCACCCTGACTCTCTACCAAAATACCAGTGGCACAGATACATGCACCAGTGGTAATCTGCTTGAGCATTTCTTCATCAAACTGTGAAGGGTCAACAACGATTTGTACGTTGTTGATAGTGCTTCCGTCGTTGAGGGCAATGAAGTCAACGGCCTTCGAACTACGGTGGGTACGCACCCATCCCTTTACACAAACATCTTTTCCAAAGTCTGTACTCTTCAGTACATCTACTATCTTAGTTCTTTTCATCACTTGTTATATTTTCAGTGAGTCGTTGTTGGTTTATTCGTAAGCACCCATGCGCAGACGATCTACCTCTTCCTCTGTCAGGTAGCGCCAGTCGCCACGACGCAGGTTCTTCTTGGTAAGTCCGGCAAACTGTACACGGTCGAGCTTGGTTACTTTATAGCCGAGGCTCTCGAAGATACGGCGTACAATGCGGTTTTTACCAGAGTGGATCTCGATGCCTACCTGCTTCTTGTCAACAGGGTCTGCATACTGGATGTCATCGGCTTTGATGTCACCGTCGTCGAGGGTGATACCTTCGGCAATCTGCTGCATATCATGGGCAGTCACGTTCTTATCGAGATAAACGTGATAGATCTTTTTCTTGAGGAACTTAGGATGGGTCAGTTTCGATGCCAAGTCACCATCGTTGGTGAGCAGAAGCACACCGGTGGTGTTGCGGTCGAGACGACCTACAGGATAGATGCGCTCAGGACAAGCATCCTTGACGAGATCCATCACAATCTTACGCTGTTGAGGATCGTCGCTGGTGGTCACGTAGTCTTTGGGCTTGTTGAGCAGCACATAGACTTTCTTCTCTGGAGTGACAGGAGTGTCATGGAACTTCACTTCGTCGGTGCGCAATACCTTGGTGCCCAATTCGGTTACCACTTCTCCGTTGACGGTCACTACACCTGCCTGGATGAAATCATCGGCTTCACGACGGCTGCAAACACCGGCGTTGGCAAGGAATTTGTTCAAACGGATGGGCTCGTTGGGATCGTAGTTCTCCTCTTTATATTCTATACGCTTCTTGAAGCTGTACTTTGCATTGGGATCATAGTCTGCGGTGCGCTGACGATTATATCCGCGGTTGTTGTTATATCCGCCACGCTGCTGGTAACCACCCTGTTGCTGGTATCCGCCGCGGTTGTTGTTATATCCGCCACGCTGCTGGTAACCACCCTGCTGCTGGTATCCACCGCGGTTGTTGTAACCACCGCGCTGTTGGTAACCGCCACGCTGCTGGTAACCACTGCGCTGCTGATATCCGCCTTGCTGCTGATAACCTCCCTGCTGGAAGTCGCCTTGCTGGCGTGATTGGTAGCCGCCCTGTTCACCGTCCTGCTGATTGTTGTTGTATCCGCGATTATATCCACGGTTGTTGTTGTAACCGCCGCGCTGCTGATATCCTCCACGCTGCTGGTAACCGCCGCGGTTGTTGTTATATCCTCCACGCTGCTGGTATCCACCTTGCTGACGTGGCTGGTAGCCGCCCTGTTCACCGTCCTGCTGATTGTTGTAGCGGGGGCGATAGGAACGCTGGGCGTTATTGTTCTGAAGTCCAGCACCGAATCCTTCTGGACGGAAACCGCCTTCATCATCGTTCTGACTGCGGTTGTAGCCGCCCTGGTTATAGGTGCGTGTCTGTTGATGAATACGGGGACGTGGTGAACGACCCTGTCGATAAGTGTTCTGTTGGTCGGAGTAACCCTCTCGGTTGCTGGCGCCTTGTTGGTTGGCAGATTGTTCTTCTGTCTTCTTCTCGTTTTCGAAATCCATAATTGTTGTTTCCTTTTTTTGGGGGAACCTCACGGTTCCTCTTTGGGGTTAATACTTTATATACCTGTATAATTCATTGGCGTAATAGCCATAAGTTCCTCTTTTACCTCATCGCTGACATCCAGACCTGCAATGAATTCGTGAATCAGTTCTGGGGTCATCTTCTGGTTGGTGCGAGTCAATGCCTTCAGAGCCTCGTAGGGGTGAGGGTATGCTTCGCGGCGCAGGATAGTTTGGATGGCTTCTGCTACCACAGCCCATGTGTTGTCGAGGTCTGCCTCTATCTTCTCTTCGTTGAGAATGAGTTTGCGCAAGCCTTTCAGTGTGCTCTGTATGGCAATGACAGCATGTCCCATAGGCACGCCGACGTTGCGCAATACGGTAGAGTCGGTCAGGTCGCGCTGCAGGCGGCTGACGGGCAACTTCTGGGCTAAGAATTGCAGAATGGCATTGGCAATGCCGAGGTTGCCTTCTGAATTTTCATAGTCGATGGGGTTCACTTTATGAGGCATAGCGCTCGAACCAACCTCTCCAGCCTTGATCTTCTGCTTGAAGTATTCCATAGAGATATACATCCAGAAGTCGCGATCGAGATCGATGATGATGGTGTTGATGCGGCGCATGGCATCAAAGATAGCGCCCATCCAGTCGTAGTTAGAAATCTGAGTGGTCCACTGTTCACGCTCTAATCCGAGTTTCTCAGCCACAAACTTGTTACCGAATTCGCGCCAGTCGTATTGTGGGTAAGCCACATGGTGGGCGTTGTAATTACCGGTTGCACCACCGAATTTGGCGGTAATGGGAGTGTCTTTCAATCCACGCAACTGTTCTTCAAGGCGATAGACATATACCATAACCTCTTTACCCAAACGTGTGGGAGAAGCGGGCTGTCCGTGTGTCTTGGCGAGCATAGGAACGTTTTTCCATTGTTCGGCATAGTCGTTGAGCTGTTCGATGAGCTCTTCTACCATAGGATAATACACCTGTTCGAGTGCTTCTTTGATAGAGAGGGGAACGCTGGTGTTGTTGATGTCCTGTGAAGTCAGTCCGAAATGGATAAACTCCTTGTACTTGTCGAAATTGCCAATCTTGTCGAGTTCTTCCTTGATGAAATACTCCACAGCTTTCACGTCGTGGTTGGTTGTCTTCTCGATTTCCTTTACGCGTCCGGCATTCTCTTCTGAGAAATTGCGGTAGATGTTGCGGAGTGTTTCGAATAGGTTATGGTCAAAATCCTCCAATTGTGGCAAGGGTAGCTCGCAGAGAGTGATGAAATATTCAATCTCTACACGCACTCTGTATTTGATGAGTGCATACTCTGAGAAAAATCCTGCCAACTGTTCTGTTTTGTTTCTGTAACGTCCGTCAATAGGCGAGATGGCGGTCAATGTGTCTAATTTCATTAGTGTGTTACGCTTAGTTGTTTATATAGCTATATTACAATATATTGTCTCTATTAGGCTGCAAAGTTACGAAAAAATGTGCTAACTGATGCATGGCTTCGTGTGATATTTGCGGTCTGTGGCTGGTTTTTGTGATATTTTAGCAATTTTGAATGAAATAATAATGGGCAGAACTGAATTTCTGCCCATTATCCTTTGGTTTTGTATGATAACTGATAGGTTTTTTATCTCCCGATATATTCCCAGGGGTCAAAAGTGACGTAGTTTCCTGAGATGAGTCGTAAGCGTATCCGCGATGCTATAGCTATTTAAAATAAAACCATTTACCTTGGGGAAGTTGATATTTATTGTCAATGGACAAGAATAGACATATCGGTGTTTTGAAATCTTGTGGCACCAGATATGCTGCCGTCCAATAACATTTTGCGTCTTTGTCATCCGTTTTAATGCTGACAAGCATATCATAGCAGCCTTTATCTACTTTAGTAAAACTATCTAATGTTATGTCTTTTACCTGTTTGATGAGCGAGCCATGTATCAGCAACAACTTGAAATTTTTGAAATCTATCTGCGGCAACTCTTTCGCATGACCAGCAAATACTTGATTCAACTCTGCTTCGTTATCAACAAGAAACAATTCCTCTTTCTTAGTATCCTCTATATTCAAAGGCACTTGTGGAACATTGATAGGTGTTATTTTAACGTCAATGTCATCATCACTGCAACTTGAGGCAATCATGCAGCTCATTATCGCAATAAATAATAATCTTCCTAACTTAATCATAATTCTTGTTTACTTAAACTTAAACATATAAATCGTACTATCACTAATGTTGCCAACAGTCAGAGCAAGACCTATTGGGGTATTAAAACTTCGGGGCACCAAATATGCAGCTGTCCAATAACTTTCTTTAGCTACATCTCCTGTTTCAACGTCAACATACATATAGTAACAATCCCCGCTATCGCTTTTTTCATATCGAGTTGTTATTTCTTTTACTTGACATGCAGACAATCCGTGTATCATCAACAACTTGAAATTTTTAAAATCTATTCGTGGTAGATTTTCTGCATGGCCAGCAAATCGTCGAGTTAACTCCGCTTCGTTATCAACAAGAAACAATACCTTTTTCTCTGTAGCCTCTATATTCAAAGGCACTTGTGGAACATCTATAGGTATTATTTTGACATCTTTGTCATCACTGCAACTTGAGGCAATCATGCAGGACATTATCGCAATCAATAATAATCTTCCTAACTTAATCATAATTTTCTTTTGTTTTTTGTTATTTCATTCTTTTCGCTTCTTGAACGGCAGCATAAGCGTCAACCAAACCATATCCCATTTCATTGTTCCATGTGCCATTTGGCCTTCCGCTGACTGTTGTATAGGAATATCCTCCAACCTTACGGGCCGTTTTTTCTATGATATCTATAACTCCATCGCTTGTCAAATTTGGATTAACGGAAAGTATTAAGGCTGCAACCCCTGCTACGTGAGGGCAAGCTGCTGACGTTCCTTGAAAGGTTGATATATACGATCCCGACACATCCGTTGTGGTAATATCTTTACCAGGTGCAACGACGTCCAATTTCGAACCATAATTACTGAAATTAGCTCTCCTACCATTTTTTTCAATTGCACCTACAGCCAATATATTTTCGTCACAATTCGCTGGATACTGAACGGAAATGTTATTATTTCCTGTTGAAAAAACAACAACAACGCCTTTTCCATTACGTCCCCATAACAATGCGTCATAATGTATTGCATCCGTAATCAAATTACTTGGTATACTCTTAAAATTCCACGAACAACTAATCACATCGCAACTTTGAGATGCCATTGCTATACCTGTAGCTAATTCTTGATCATTGTTTACATTATCATCAAAAGGATGCGAATAAACATATATAGCTGAATTTGGAGAAATACCAGCTATTCCTTTGCCATTATTCACCTGTGCACAAATAATGCCTGCGCATCTTGTACCATGGTTCCCATATAGATTTGTTGCGTATTGAATTTTTTCGCGCAAATCATAAATGGGCATTATATTTTGATTAAAATCAGGATGCGTATAATCAGCCCCTTGGTCTATTATGGCAACTTTTACATTCGTACCTGTTGATAAAGAATAGGCTTGTTTCCAATTAATAGAATTTGTTCCATTCAAATTCCATTGCTTGCTAAAATAGGAGTCGTTTGGAAATGAGGATGCTAATTCTATATTAGATAAAAAGTCTGGCTCAGCATTTTCAAACAATCCGCTTTCGTAAAATGCATTCGCAGCTTGAAGAGAATTTCCTGTAGAATTTCTGTTGCATGAAAGTGTATACCATAATGGCATATATTCGTTGTTGCCAAGAATTTCAACTTTTAATTTTGATGCCATACTAACAAGCAAATCTACATCTTCCTTTGTTTTTAGTTTTACATAAAATAGATGCGAAATACCGAATTCTTTACCATCATCAGCGGTTTCATAGAAAGGGGCACTATATTCTATATCCAAATTTCTTGTTAAATTTTTAACCGTAGCGCCATCATTCTGTAGAATGCACCACTTGAATTTCTTTGTTTTTGTGGAATTGTTTATAGCCTTCACATAGTTTAACTTAACCTCTTTAGAGATGTGTGAAATAGTTTTTGCTGCTTTTATAGACTTTGCCACGATAGGTTCTTTTTCTGACTGGAATAAAACAAACTGCTTATTTGTTTTTTGCTTTAAGAATATTTTCTTTCCTTGATACCAATAATAGTCTGATTGGCCTAAGTCGATGGAGCGAGTGTTTACTTTTGCGCTTTCAATTGTGCTTCCTTCTGTGGTATCAACACCATCAAGACTGCTATCACATCCCATAATAGCAGTAAGCATTAGAACGAGAATGCTAAAAACCAAGTTTTTGTTTTTCATATTTTTTGTTTTGCAGCACAATAGTTTTTTTGTTAGTTAGTATTTGCGACTCAGTAATTTTTCTGTTTTAGTGCTGCAATTTGAAAACAGATAAATACCGAATTGCTTGACAAAGATATAAAATTTTATTCAACGATGCCATTTCCTTATATGAAACGATGTGGCATATAACATAAATTAACGTATTTGTGAAATAATAATGGGCAGAACTGAATTTCTGCCCATTATCCTTTGGTTTTGTATGATAACTGATAGGCTTTTTATCTACTATCAATCATTGGAGTTTTATGCCATGTTATTGTTTCTTATCGCTAAGCAGACGCACATTGGTCAGTTTTACGGATGCACTGGCTGTATCAATGTCTTCTCCCTTTTTGCTATAGACGAAGGTGGAGTTGCTGATATTGATATCGCGTACGCATTGCATGCCTTCTATACCATGCGCTTTGATGGCTGTCTCTGCACCACGGCAGATGACATTGTCGATATGGATATCTTGGAAATGGGGCACAAATTGTGCTTCATCACCCTTTGGAGCCAATGCTTTGGCATCGGATGCTCCTGCTGGCCGATTGACATAGTCGCACTGGAAAACAACGGCTTCGTCTTTGATGTCTGTCATGACGATATTGCTGATGTAGAGTTGGCTGGTCTCACCGCCACGGCCTACACCGCTCTTGAAGCGCAAACCGGTATCTGTTCCGGCAAAACGGCAGTTGCGTGCCACTACACGACGCACACCGGCTGCTGTCTCACTACCCAGTACAAAGGCTCCATGTGCGTGATACACTGTATTGTTTTCTACCAGGATGTCTTCACATCCTGATACAGCAGAAGCTTTGGGACGTCCGCTCTTCAGGCAGATACCGTCGTCGCCCACATTGACTGTGGAATTGACAACCAGCACACGTTGACAGTCGGAGAGATCGATGCCGTCGCCATTCTGTGCATTCCAAGGGCAACGCACGGTGATGCCATCGATGATGATGTCTGAAGAATAGCATGGATGTACGTGGAATCGGGGCGAGTTTTGGAAGGTAACGCCTTGGAACAAAACTCTTTTGCATTTTTCAAATCTCACCAGGTCGTTGCGCATCTGCTCCTGTGCTACGGGCGATTTGGCAATGTCAGGATAGCTGTTGCGCATCTGCCAAGGATACCAGAGTGTGCCATCTTTCATCTCCTGTCCGCCCATACTCTTAAACTGGCTCCATTCTGTATCGCTTACTTTTGATCGCTTTACGGGACGCCATTGGGCACCGTTGCCGTCGATGATACCTTCTCCGGTAATGGCAATGTCAGTACGTTTCTCGGCACGGATGCATGGATATACTCTCCGGGCTTTGGTATCTGCATCGCGATAGATGCTTTTGTCAGGTGAGAAATAGATGATGGCATTCTTTTCCAAATGCAGATCGATGTGGTCTTTCAGTTCGATAGGACCAGTCAGCCAAACGCCTGTTGGTACTATGAGGCGTCCACCGCCTTGTTGTGCCAACTTGTCGATGGCATCCTGGATGGCTTTGGTGCAGAGGGTAACACCGTCGCCTATTCCGCCTGCCTCTGTCAGCGTGATGCTTCGGCTGGGGATGTTGACCTGTTGTGGTTGGTTTAACGTGACTGGAGTCTGGTTGTAATACTTCTGATAGTCTTGCGCTGACGATAGTGCTGGCATGCAGAGTGCCAACAAAGTCAGCAAAGATGTGATAGTTTTTTTCATACTCTTTTTTTTATTTGTTTATAGTAGTGTTTATTTTCTTATTGTTGTTCTTCTAACGTTGTAGCTGTTTGTGCCACAACAGGGAGGATCAGGATGAACGCGCTCCGGTAGTATAGTTGGGGTCGAGTGTGATTGATCCGCCCAGTTTGGTAGCAATGGTACGACAGATGTAGAGTTCCTATCCGGCACCTTGTTTGTTGGAATCGAGTTTGACGAATCTTTCAAACAACTTCTTATGATGTTTAGGTGCAATACCACATCCTGTATCGGTGACGCAGAAAGCGATACTGTCTGTTCCTTGGTCATTTTTTATCTTGCGACAATCCAAAAGGATACTTCCCTTTGTGGTATTCTTTATAGCGTTGGCAAGCATTTCATTGATGGCCTGCAAAGTGCGGTGACGGTCAGTCTCTATAGTGTCGGTGTCTGCCAGCGAGGTATGGAAGGTGAGTGTCACACTGTTTGCAACTTTGTTCTTCTGTTCTGCTATTGCCTTTCCGCATAGTTCGTTTACGTTGGTCTCTTCTATCTTCAAATACAGAATTGGTGTGTGGTATGTCGGCTCCTAATTGGTGAATGGCAGAGCACCGCATAGTAAAAAATGTTATTTCCCCGCTTTAGCACATTCGGCACAGATGCCTTTTACGATATATTCCGCCTCTTCCATTACAAAACCGTCGGGTAGTGGAACATGGGGTATGCGTATGCTTGTCAGACAATAGGTGCGGTTGCATTTGCGACAAGTCAGATGAACATGGCCGTCACACTGTCGGGTATCGTCAAAATGGCAGACGCAATATTTCTGCATGCCCGTTCCGTCGTCAATATCATGGAGCAGATGCACACTGGCAAAGAGGGTGAGTGTGCGAAACAGGGTGGAGCGATCAACTGTGGGCAGTGCCTTCTCAACATCTGCCAGACTAAAAGCATCACTGAAACCATGGCGTATGGTGCGCCATACCATCAGGCGTACGGCTGTGACACGGATGCCGGCATTGTCGAGTGACTGTTCGTCGGAGATTTCAAGGTGCTGCATGCAGTTGTAATGAATAGAAAATAACGGGAAGCCTGAGCTGGCAGCTCTAGTGAAACTGCTTGTTGCTCAGGTTCCCATTAAGTAGGATTATACTAAATGTTCAATGAGGTCGGCACGTTCACCAGGCAGCATGTCGATGACCGGCAGTTCAACCATGGTGTAGCAACCAGGTTGTTGACGCATGGAGGCACGAGCCACATTGACCAATACCTGAGCAGTGAGCGCAGGGTTGTTGATGCTCATGTCGAATTCAAAACGCTGGTTCTGAGTCTTTCCACTTACACCTTTGCGCACAAGATGTACGCCATGACCCATATCGCGAACAGCATCCACTGATTCAACGGCAAAGACGTGTGTCTCATCGTTGGCAAAGTATGGATCGGCTTTGATGGCAGCTGTCACCTCATCAAGCTTGGCACCGTCTTCCAATTCTACATATACCATGCGGCGATGTATGCCCTCGCCCAAAGGAATAGTCATAGAGAGTGCATTCTTTACACCCGCTTTCGAACGAACGCATACAGAGTGTCCCATAGACATTCCAGGTCCGAAATTGGTATAGGTCAGACCTTTTGGTGCGAGGCTCTGCATGAGCGTACGTACGATAGAGTCTGATCCTGGATCCCATCCCGCAGCAATCACACTGACGGTACCGGTTTTCTTGTTAACCTCCATCAGTCTTTCGCGATAACCACGGATATTGGTATGTATATCAAACGAATCGACGGTGTTGATGCCCAGAGGCAGAATCTGCATGGCATGTTCTTCACATGATCGAGTAGGAGTGGCAAGAATGGCTACATCTACATCTTTCAGTTCCTTGATATCCTTGACCACGGGGTATGCAGCCAGTTCTGCGGGTTTGTTGTCTGCTCCGTTTCTGCGGACGATTCCTGCAATCTCGAAGTCTTCAGCGGCTTCAAGAGCTTCTACGGCGTATTTGCCGATGTTGCCGTAACCAACTACGGCAGCGCGAATTTTCTTCATGTTTGTATCTTGTTTTGAGTTGTCTTATTGTCTGTCAGTGTGCAAAATTACACTTTTTGCATGAGAATCGTTACAGTTTGGTGGAATATTTTTCTTCTCTAACCTCCAATTCTGACAATTTGAAGATTTGTGGGCGTCTCACACAATAAATCGTCACTAACAAGCGTTATAACTATTGTATTAATACAAAATTATAAGTTATGATAGATTATATTAAAGGCGAACTGGCAGAGCTCAGTCCTGCCTCAGCCACTGTTGAGGCTGCCGGTGTGGGCTATGCCATGAGCATATCGCTCACCACGTATAGTGCGATACAGGGAAAGAACACCGTGAAACTCTATGTCTATGAGGCTATCCGCGAAGATGCTTATGTGCTCTACGGATTTTCAGGTAAGAAGGAGCGCGAGATGTTTCAACTGCTTATTACTGTTAGCGGTGTGGGAGCAAATACTGCCCGAATGGTGCTGTCATCGATGAGTGTGGCAGAATTGTGTGCTGCGATCTCCACAGGTGATGAGCGACTTATCAAGAGCATTAAGGGTATCGGACTGAAAACTGCCCAACGTATCATTGTTGATCTGAAAGATAAGATTGTAGCCTTGGGCATTGCCGACGAACTGCCTGCTGGCGGATCGGTAGCAGTCGCTGTTGATACTGCTGTCAGAGACGAAGCTGTGGCAGCCCTTACTATGTTGGGATTCTCGCCTGCTCCTACGCAAAAAGTCGTGGTGCAGATATTGAAAGATCAGCCCGATGCGCCAGTGGAGCAGGTTGTGAAACTGGCATTAAAACAAATCAAATAAACAAAACAAGAAGCGATTGACGTTTAGGGTAGGTCATATCGTCATGGTGATGCTGAGCATTGGTGCTTTTGCCATGGCTCAACAGCACAAGCAGGCACCGTTGGAAGTACCGACGGTGCCGTTGCCCGTTGTTGCCGACAGCGTGGTCGATAGTGTGGTAAAGCCCCGATGGACTCCGCAGCGCACTGCCCCCAGGTCTGTTGCCGACCTCGACACCATCCCCCTTGACCTTCGCATGCCGCGCAATATTGCGCTCCAGGTGGACTATGACGACACCGCCAATACTTATGTTGTAGGCCAGAAGATGGGAGGACGCTATCTGACTACTCCCCTGCTGATGTCCCCTGATGAGTATGGACAGTGGTCGCTCAAACGAAGGATGGGCACCTTCTTTCGCCAGAAGAATGCCGAAAATGTGGCAACCAAAGGGAAGGACAAGTTTGATTTCGCCGACATGCATTTTGATCTCGGTCCAGCCGACAAGATATTTGGTCCAGGTGGTGTGCGCATCAAGATGATGGGAACGGCAGAACTGAAACTGGGTGGCAATATCAAGAATATCGACAATCCGTCGTTGCCAGTACGCAATCGCCGAACAAAATCCATTGACTTTGACGAGAAGATAAATCTCAATGTGACGGGAAAGGTAGGCGATAAGTTGAATATGAACCTCAACTACAACACCGATGCCACTTTCGACTTCGATACCAAGAATATCAAGTTGCGTTATGAGGGAAAGGAAGATGAGATCATCAAACTCATTGAGGCAGGCAATATCACCTTCCCTTCGCAAAACTCACTGATCAAGGGTGCATCGAGCCTCTTCGGCGTACGTACCGATATGCAGTTTGGACGGTTGAAACTGCAGACCGTCTTTTCGCAGAAGAAATCATCAACCACCAGTGTCTCATCAAAGGGAGGCGTACAGCTGACACCTTTTGAAATCAATGTGGCAGATTATGAAGAGAATCGTCACTTCTTCCTTGCCCAGTATTTTCGTGAACGCTATGATGCCGCCATGCAACAGTTGCCCAATCTCACTACAGGCATCCAGATTACAAGAGTGGAGGTGTGGGTGACCAACAAGACGGGGACTACCGCCAATACTCGCAATATCATAGCCCTTGCCGATCTTGGTGAGAGTCGTTCGACGCGCTGGGGCAGTGGCGGAACCGTTTCTTCTGTTCCTGCAAATACCGCCAATGGCGAATATCAAGCCATGACCACTGACTATGTCGCAGCACGTCAGTCGGAACAAACGATGACGGTGCTTGATGGAGTGCCTCAGTTTACGGGCGGTAGCGATTACGAGAAACTCTCTTCCGCCCGTCTGCTCAATAGTTCGGAATATACAGTCAACAGTGCCCTTGGCTATATATCGCTCCATACCACCTTACAACCCGATCAGGTGCTTGCCGTAGCTTTCGAATATACCTCAGGCGGTCGGGTTTACCAAGTAGGTGAATTTGCATCCGACCACACCAATACTTCAGAAGCGATATTCGTTAAATCGCTGAAGAATACCAGCAACCATCCGATGCAGCCCAACTGGCGGTTGATGATGAAGAATGTGTATTATCTGGCATCTCAGGTGGAGCGTACTAAGTTTCGTCTCGACATCAAGTATCAAAGCGATACTACTGGTGTATGGCTCAACTACATCCCCGTGCAGCAGGTTAAAGATACTCCCCTGTTGCGGGTATTGGGATGCGACCGTCTTGACAACAACAATCGCCCCAACAGTAATGGTTATTTCGATTATGTTGAGGACTACACCGTCAGCGACGGCCGTGTATTCCTGCCAGCAGTCGAACCCTTCGGCCAGACCTTGCGTCGCTATCTCGCCTCTCATGGTGTCAGTGCCGATGAGGCTGAACGCTATGTGTTTGCCGAACTCTATGACACCACCCGAACGGCAGCACGGCAGATGGCAGAGAAGAATAAGTATATGCTTGTCGGTCAGTATCGGGGAACGTCAGCCAATGTCATCTCGCTCGGTGCTTATAATGTGCCGCAAGGGTCGGTGGTGGTGACTGCCGGCGGTGTGGTACTGACTGAAGGATCAGACTATAGTGTTGACTATGCTGTGGGCGAGGTGACCATTCTCAATCAGAGCATTATCGATGCCGGCACCAATGTCAATGTATCGCTGGAGAGCGATACCGACTATGGCATGCAGCGCAAAACCATGTTAGGACTCAACTGGCAGTATGACGTCAGTAAGGCATTGCAGTTGGGCGGCACATTACAGTATCTGACCGAGCAACCGCTGACCTCGAAGGTGACCATGGGTAGCGAACCGTTGCGCAACATGTTGTGGGGACTCAACATCAACTGGCGACAGGAGAGTCAATGGCTCACCAATATGCTCAACCGTCTGCCCTTCCTCCATTGCACAAAACCCTCACAACTCTCTTTCACTGGCGAGTTCGCCCAACTCTTGGCAGGTCAGGCAGGCGGCACACAGAGCCATGCCTCGTATATTGATGATTTCGAGAATGCCAAAAACGGCATTGACGTCAGTGAACCCAAGGCATGGGTGATGTCAAGCGTGCCGAGCATGTTTCCCGAACATGCCGACCGCGACTCAGTGACAAGTGGTTTCAACCGTGCCTTGCTGGCATGGTATAATATCGATCCTATCTTCACCTATCGCTCGTCGTCGCTCACCCCCAGCCATATCAAGAGCGACCTCCAGCAGTTGTCAAACCACTATGTGCGATCAGTCTATGTCAGTGAACTCTATCCCAACCGTCAGCAGAGCACTTACAGTGGTGTGACAGCCACGCTGCCCATCCTCGATTTGGCTTATTATCCCGAAGAGCGCGGAGCCTACAACCTCACTACCGACCTCACCGCCGATGGACACTTGCGCAATCCGCAACAGCGATGGGGAGGCATGATGCGTCGCCTGGATACCAATGATTTCGAAACCGCCAATATCGAATATGTGGAATTTTGGTTGCTCGACCCCTTTATCTATGCTGACCGCGATGGCGGTGCTGCTGATTACGGTGGCGACCTCTACATCAATCTTGGTGAGGTGAGTGAGGACGTCTTGCGCGACGGCAAGAAATTCTCGGAGAGCAATATGCCTGTTGACGGACAAGGATCGTTCATCCGTACAGCATGGGGTAAGGTGCCCCAGCAGCCGACAGAGACCTACGCCTTTGCCACAACAGCTGGGGCACGCCTCAAACAAGATGTGGGACTCAACGGACTGACTGATGAAGAGGAACGCTCCCAACCAGCGTATGTCCGCTTCTTAGAAGGTGTGCAGGTCAATGACAGTGTGCGTGCCGCCATCCATGCCGATCCCGCAAACGACAACTACCACTATTACCGTGGTCGCGATTACGATGAGCGCAAGACCTCCATCCTTGAACGCTATAAGCGAATCAACATGCCGCAAGGCAATTCGCCCGATTCCGACAGTCAGACCGAAGGCTATGATACCAGCTATAAGACCGCGCCCGATGTGGAGGATATCAATCAGGACTATACGCTCAACGAATACGAACGCTATTACCAGTATCGTGTCAGCATACGCCCAGAGGATATGCGCCTGGGATATAACCATATCACCGACATTCGAGAGACAACGGTGCCGCTGCGCAACGGAACGAGTGAAACCGTCCGGTGGTATCAGTTTCGCATTCCCCTCAGCCAGTATGACCAGCGGGTGGGCAATATCAACGACTTCACCAGCATCCGCTTCATGCGCATGTTTCTCACCCAGTTTCGCCGCCCAGTGGTGTTGCGCTTCGGCTCTCTCGATTTGGTGCGTGGCGAATGGCGTATCTATCAGCAGCCCCTGACCAATGGCGCGACTACAGGAACCATCGAGGTCAGTGCGGTGAATATTGAGGAAAACAACGACAAGCGTCCCGTCAACTATGTCTTGCCGCCAGGCATCAGTCGTGTTACCGACCCCTCCCAACCGCAACTCGTGGAAGACAACGAGCAGGCGATGAACCTCGTGGTGCGCAATCTTGCACCCGCCGAGTCGAAGGCGGTCTATAAGAACACCATGCTCGACCTGCGCCGGTACAGGCATCTGCAGATGTTTGTCCATGCCAACCACCTCATTGATGATGCCACAGACTTGCAACATGGCGATTTGGCAGTATTCGTGCGGTTGGGTAGCGATTATAAAAACAACTATTATGAGTACGAGATACCGCTGACGCTGACCCCCGATCGCAACGACTACAACAAATACAGCATCGACGATCGCAGGGCTGTGTGGCCAGAGGCCAATATGCTCGATGTCAACCTCTCCGCCTTTACCCGTCTGAAACGACAGCGCAACAAGTCAAGGGCACAGGGTGGGGCGGTGTTCACGCAAATCTACTCAGAGCCAGATGCCAATCATACTGGTTGCACGGTAAGCATCCTTGGCAATCCGTCGCTCGGTGAGGTCAGAACGCTGATGATTGGTGTGCGCAACAAGTCGGGCACGCAAAAGTCGGGAGAGGTGTGGGTCAATGAGCTCCGTCTGTGCGACTTCAACGACAATGGAGGCTGGGCTGTGAGTGGCGCCATGAATATGCAACTCTCCGATGTGGGGACGGTCAATGTCAGTGGAAGGATGATGACCAGCGGATTTGGCGGACTCGAAGAGAGCGTGCTACAGCGCTCCACTGACGATTACAAGACCTATTCAGTCACCGCCAGTATCGAACTGGGACGCTTCTTCTCCGACAAAGCCAAGGTGTCGGCACCGCTATACTATTCGGTGACGAAAGAGGAAACCCGTCCGAAATACAATCCGCTTGATACCGACTTGACCCTCGACGAGGCACTCGATGCCGCAGCCAACAAGCAGGAGCGCGATTCCATCGAGCGTATCGCCGTCACTCGCACCACCAATACCAATCTGTCGCTGTCTAATGTGCGTGTCGGCATCCGTTCCAGAAAAGCCCCCATGCCCTACGACCCTGCTAACTTCTCGTTCTCCTACAGCCACTCCCACCGCCAGACCAGTGGCGAGACCACGGTCTATGAGAAAGAAGACCAGTGGCGTGGTGCTTTCAACTATGTCTATGAACCTGTGGTGAAGCCCTGGGTACCATTCCGTAAGATCAAGGGCCACTCCCAATGGGCGCAATATCCCAGACAGTTAGGAGTGAACTGGCTGCCGCAAAGCATCTCGTTCAATACCGAGATGTTGCGCAACTATTACGAACTGCAAGAACGCGACATGGAGAGCATAGGTGGTCAACAGCTACCCCTGACCTTCAGTCAGCAGTTTCTGTGGAATCGCGAGTTTGCCGTACGCTGGGACCTCACCCAGCGCCTCCACCTCGATTTCCAGTCAGCCACCCACGCACAGATAGAAGAACCCTACACCCCCGTCAACAAAGACCTCTATCCCGAACAGTATCAGGCATGGAAAGACTCGGTATGGCAGAGCATCCGCCGCTTTGGCGAACCGCTCGACTATCAGCAGCGCTTCTCAGCCACCCTGCAGTGGCCGTTCAGCCTGTTGCCCGTCTTCGACTGGGTGACCGGCACTGCCAAGTACGACGCCCACTATAGTTGGCTGCGTGGCACAGAACTCGACGACGGTACCAGTCTGGGTCATACCATCACCACAAACCGACAGGTCAGCCTCTCAGCCACATTCAACATGGAGACCCTCTATAACCACGTGCCCTTCCTGCGCCGTCTCAATCAGCAACGTGCCAAATGGCAGATGGTCGGCAGACAGCCGACAGCGCGTGGCAGAACAGCGGTAAAGAGACAGCAGCCGAAGAGCAGAGAGGAACGCATCCTGCCCAAGAACCAAGGCACGTGGCAGCGCGAAGTCAGACTATCGGCAGACACCGTTACCATAGTGACCCACGATAAGGCCACGCGCCGCCTCACCGTCACGGCACGTACCCGCGACGGGCGCACCTACCCCCTGCGCTATAAACTGTTGGACCGCCGCCAACTGCGTATCGACTCTCGCGACACCGCCACCATCCTGCTGTCGGTAGCCGAGCGCCCACCCTTAGACCGCCAGTGGTGGTATCGCTCCCTGCAGTCAGCCACCCAGGTACTCATGATGGTGCGCTCCGCCAGTATCACCTATCGCGACGACTACTCGCTGTCGGTGCCCGGCTTCCTTCCCACCATAGGTGATGTCTTCGGACAGCGAGGTGGCCATCTGATGGCACCTGGTCTCGCCTTCGCCTTCGGCACGGTAGATGATACCTATGTCAGCCGAGCCCTTGACCGCGGATGGCTGCTCACAGTCGATAGCATAGCATCGCCAGCCACTGCCAACCACACCACCGACTTGCAGTTGCGCGCCGTGCTGG
>SAMEA104315439__coassemble_188_pt1 | contig 34019 bp, 19 predicted proteins | sample SAMEA104315439__metabat2_low_PE_004 | metagenome-assembled genome bin SAMEA104315439 (sample SAMEA104315439) | gut metagenome | biome: Monkey gut; feature: monkey-associated habitat; material: faeces | place: China | collected 2013 | reverse complement strand
TCAGTCATAAACGACATGATGCGCGACTGATAATGGTTGCGCTTCACCTTCAAACGAACGGTGGCGGTATATGTTTCAGCATCTTGTGAGCGATGAGTTTTCATTTCATAAGCCAACACCTCAGCCTGTTCGCGACCGATAGAATCGAGCACTTCGCGTATTCCCTCACGTGTCGGAGCAGAGAAGGTCAGCGAAATTTGCTTCGCACCGAATCGGTTGTGCAAGATGCTGACACCTTCCAAACACAACAATACGAGAACCGTAGAAACCGTTGCCAGCAGATAGAGTCCCGATCCGCAAGCCAATCCGATGGCAGAGGTCACCCACAGCCCAGCCGCAGTAGTCAGTCCGCGCACCACATGGCGCTGGAAGATGATACATCCGGCACCGATAAAACCGATACCGCTGACCACCTGTGCGGCAATGCGCGAAGGGTCGAGGCGCACCACGCCGCCCACCACATCTTCGTAACCATATTTAGACAGTATCATGAAGATGGCTGCACCAAGACCTACAAGGAAGTGGGTTCTGAATCCAGCTTCCTTTGCCCGGTATTCACGTTCTATACCGATGGCACCACCCAGCAGGGCTGCCAACAAAATGCGGATGATAAATGCTTCGTTCATAGTTTTATGATTTAGAGTTCTATCGTTTAGTTCTTCAATTCACAAACGACTTGTTTGCCCATTTAAAGGCATTCCATCGTCTGACAAACAGTATGCCGCGGATATTCTCGTCGAGCACAAAGGCAAACCACATGCCCACCAGTCCGAAGCCAAGCGTGATGCCCAGCAGATATCCGAACAGCACCCCCACAGCCCATTGCACCACAAGACCGAGGTAGAAAGGATAGAGGATGTCGCCCGTAGCCCTGAGCGTATTGGTCGCCCAGATGTTGACACACTTACCCACTTCGAGCAGCACATCGACCCAGAAACAAGTGCATACCAGGTTGGCGATAGTGGGATTGTCGGTCAGACAGTCGGCAATAAACGGTCCGCAGAGCGCACAGAGCACCGAGAACGACAGTGTGACGAGTGCTCCCCTACGCCAGGAGAAGCGTCCCACTTGGTACGCCGCCTGTGTTTTTCCCAATCCTGTCAGATGTCCCACCATGATGCTGCTTGCCTGGGCAATGCAGATGGCATACATATAGACAAACATCACCACATTGACAATATAGGTGCGGGCTGTCAGTTCGTCATTGCCCAGCATATTGATGAAATACAGCAAGGTGAGCTGCTGCAGGTTGTAGGATATGTTTTCGCCAGCCGATGGCATGCCAATCTTCAGCAGATTGCGCAACTCGTGTTTGGGGAAATGAGCAAAGAGTTTTTGAGGCACATAGGTAAACAAGCGCCAACGCAGTATGACCAGCAACAGCACCATAGCCACTACTCGCGATATGCTTGTAGAGATGGCGGCACCCTCGGCACCCATTTCGGGCATGCCAAACTTACCGAATATCAATATATAGTTGCCCATGATGTTGAGCACATTGACCACACCCACCACCATCATCGGCGGAACGGGCATCTTGGCAGATCGCAGAATGGTGCTCACCGTGGTGGAGATGGCCTGTGTGAAAGCCATTCCGCCCACTATCTGCATATACGGGCGACCATACGCCATCAGTTCGGGACGCAGTCCCATGAGTGTCAATATCGAGTCGGCACCGAGAAACAGCGTCAGGCTGACGGCTATTCCCACCACCAGATTGAGTGCCAAAGCCACTATGCCGACTCTGATAAACTTCTCTTCGCGTCCTGCTCCGAGATACTGTGCACACAGCACAGAAGTGCCGGCATTGATAATAGTGAAGAGCAGAAACACCAACGAGAGTATCTGGTTATCTACTCCTACTGCTGCTACAGCCGCATCGCTATACTGGCTGAGCATGAAAGTATCGACGCCTCCCAAGAGAAAAGTCAGTAGGGTTTCCAGCAGAATGGGTCCCACGAGGTGGTTGACGTCACGTTTGAAATTGTAGTGTATCATGTGTATTTGATATCCAAATTAAAGTCATGCGGTTGAGTTCAACCCGCCACAGCGCCTTTTCTGCCAAACCATCGGTCGATGATCAGCGCCAAGGCACCGTCGCCCGTCACATTGCAGGCAGTGCCGAAACTATCCATAGCAATATAAAGGGCTATCATCAGCGCCAACGACTGCTGGTCGAATCCCAGCATAGACTGTAGGATTCCCAATGCTGCCATAATGGCTCCACCCGGCACACCCGGTGCGGCAACCATCGTAATGCCCAGCATCAGTATGAATCCTATCATGCCTTGCATGTCGTAGTCTATATGCTGCATCATCATCAGCGCCATGGCACATGCCACAATCTTCAATGTGCTACCCGACAAATGTATCGTGGCACAAAGGGGCACCACAAAGCCGGCAATACCCTCACCCACCCCATTGGCAACGGTCTGCCGGAGTGTCACAGGAATGGTTGCTGCCGACGATTGTGTGCCGAGTGCGGTAAAATAGGCAGGCATCATGCGCATCAGCAGTCGCAACGGATTCCTATGGGTCAGCAGTCCTGCCACGGCATATTGCAAGAGCAGCAATACGACGTGCATCACGAATATCACGCCGATAATCTTCACAAAGACTGACAGCACCCGGAACACTTCGCCCGAATGGGTCATGTTGAAGAATATGCCGAATATATAAATAGGTAGCAGCGGCAATACCACCACCTGTATGGTCTTGGTGATAATCTGTCTGAATTCGGTGAAAACATTCTTCAGCGTTGCCGTGCCCTGATAGGCTATACCCAAGCCGAGTGTAAACGCCATGACCAATGAGGTCATCACAGCCATTGGCGGTGTGATGCTCACGGTGAAATAAGGTTCCTGCTGTTTTGCCTCGTTGATCGATGTCCATTCTATCTGATCGGAGATGAGCGAAGGGAATACCGCCTCGCTAACGCCATACGACAACAGTCCGGAACATACCGTTGCGCCATAGGCGAGCAATGCCGTAACCACTAACAAGCGACCAGCCCCCCGTCCGATATCGGCAATGGCAGGTGTCACCAGTCCCACAATGATCAGGGGAATGAGGAATCCCAAAAACTCGCTAAACAAGCCATTGAAAGTCACAAAAACGCGTACTGGCATTTCCGGCGACACCATACCGCCAGCAATACCAAGTGCCATGGCTATCAATATCCGTGGCAGCAATCCTATCTTCATCTTTTTCATAGTCGAAAAGCTAAAGGCCATATATCTGTCATGATGTTATCTGTGTTATTCTTGCAAAAATACGCAAACTTATTGAAACTGCCAAAGAAATGGTTAATAATCTCCGTAGATCTATGACTTTGACGGACCATGACATTGCTGTGCTGTGGTGTGGCTGGCAGCGTGTGACTTTGTCTCATGCATCACCATCATACTGCACCATTCATCTCTACACCAACGTTATTATAATAGTCATGCAACATCATTGTCCTCTGTCAGCATCTATTGTGTATCATAATTCATCTATTTATCCAAGACAAAATTACAGACATATTACAATTTTCTAACAGTTTATCCCAAGAAACCGTTAAAATAGTATAATATTATACCGCATATCGCAGCGTTAGTGTAAATAATGTAAAAGAAGCGCGTATTTTTCCAGTCTATTTAACAAACCTATCAATAATTATCTTAAATTTGTAGCCACAAAACAAAACCTAAAGCATGAGAGAAAAGAAATACATTCATATCCAAAGGGGGTTGACAAGAAAGAACAATCCTGATAGAAACCTATGCGAACTTATAGAGAAAGGGCGAAAGCCGCTATTTCTAATATCTCCGCAAAATAGAATATAAATTTTTCACAACTATTCATTTCATATTTGTATCACTCAATACTGAACCAAAACAAAAACCTATAACTCATAAATTTTATATCCTATGAAAAAATCTTTGTTCATTTTAGCATTATTTGCAAGTATCATATCTTGCTCTAATGAAGATTCGCTTTTAGGCACAACAAGTGATGACGAACAAGTTCCATATCAGAATGATGTCATCAATCGCCGCAGTTTTGAAGAAGTTGTTCAAATTGCTGAGAATTCTATTTCTATGATAGAAAATAATGAAACTAAAACGAGAAGTCACGCAAGCAGCAGAACTATCGACTTGGCTAATGGGGTAAAAGCGATGTGCAAAACAAAGACAAGAGCCAATGGGGAAGGGACTGCTAATGATACATTACTATACATTCTTAATTTTAAAGACAATCAAGGATTTGCCGTTGTTTCAGCATGTCGTCAAACCGATGGATTAATTGCAGTTGTTGAATCTGGTCACTACGACCCTTCAACTCCTACAGGAAATTCTGGATTTGATAATTTTATGACTATGGCATATAATCTTGTTTCATTAGAAAGTCAGAAAAGCATTATTAAAGAATCTACGCGTTCTGGTAATCCTATAATGTGCAAACCTGTTTATGACACTATATTCAACAAAAAAGTAGAACCCAAAATAAATGTTAGATGGGGACAAGAACAAAGAATGGGACAATTCTGTCCCAATGGTATATCAGGTTGCTCTAATACTGCAGTAGCACAAATAATGAGCTATTTCAAACATCCCAAAACCTTAACATTAACTTACCCAAACCGAGACACAAACACAACTGCCTTAGATTGGACTTCAATCTGCAAACACGTTTATACATTTGTAGGATATAATAGAGACGATGCAGATCTTCAAATCGGTCGCCTCGCACGCCAATTAGGTCAATACTCCGGAAGTAATTATGATAAGAAAAGTGCGACATCAACAACAACAAAAGGCTCAAGAAGCACATTAAGTAAGCTGGGATATACTGTAGGAAATATAGTTTCACTTACTCCCACCAATGGAGTATTTGCAGACGATGACCTTTATGAATTTGCAAACATTCTCTCCCAAAACAAATTAATATTCATGAGAGGTGAGTATAAAGGAGATGATGGTCATGCGTGGGTAATAGATGGATGCTATTATGTGAAGGCTTTATATCGACTAATGGCAACATACGACGGAACCACATGGTCAGTATTTCAAGAAATGGGTACATATAAAACTTGCCATAATCACATCAATTGGGGATGGAATGGAGATTATAATGGTTACTTTAATGGATGGGTTTACAATGCCTACCAAGCTGTAAAATATGACGAGAATGTCTATCATTCTACAGATTCTACTCTTGTATTTAAAAACAAATTAGGATATTTTACCGTGACTCACTAATAACTTACAATTATGAAAAGAACTCATTTATATTTTATCACAAGTATTCTGCTTGCCCTCTTTACCTTTGCCATATCTTCGTGCAGCGATGATGACGATGTGGAGACCAGTACAATGATAGTAGAAATAGACTCTGAATCTAACCTTTTTTACGATTTTACAGGCTCATTGAAACCTGGCATGTGGGTAAGAGAGGAAGGCAAAAAGAATTGGGAGAAGTGGCCTCAATATCGTATTGAAGGTTTTTCGTTTGAGGAAGGTTATTACACTAAATTACAAATAACAAAGAAGTTTGACCATAGACTGGAAGGCCAAGATGGTGGATCTCCAATCAGCTATCAGCTGCAGAAGATACTCGAAAAGAAACCATCGGAATCGATAAGAAACAAATAGTCACTCATAAAAGAACTGCACCATGGTCTGTGATACACTGGCAACCTTTATCATTTCTGCCTATATGGGAGCCGCTGGCGATTGCGCGGCTCTCTATCAAGGGCAGGTTGAAACTTCGATTTCACATGCGACCTGGACTACCCATCCTTATTGGAATAGTGACTCATTTCAACAAGGAAACATCTGCTATGATGGTAATGTCTATACCTTTGTACCTATGCGCTACAATATCATGGACAACCAACTTGCTGTTGTTGCACCCGACAGCAAACTCTCTATAGTTCCTAATCAGGACAAAATCAAATGGTTTGAACTTGATGGCAACCACTTTGAAAGAGAGCATGAATGGTTCATGCAGGTTGTGTATCAGGGCAGTCATGCTTCGCTATTGCTCAACAAGGCCAAGCAAAACTATGGTGATGTAGAAATCGATCGGCGTTCCTATCATCAGATAAAAACCATTGACAGATATTACCTGCGATTGGCAGACGGATCCTTACACGAGGTAAAAGGGTATAAATCGCTGCGCCGGGCAGTACCGGCATACCGCAATGAGTTGCGACAGTATAAGCGCAAACACAATATAGGATTCTGGCAGAGCGTCAGACAGGAAAGTCTGAAGAGCTGCACGGAGTTTTTGGATGGCCTGATGGCAAGCCGTGAACCCGAGGCGCACCCCGAAGATGCGACCTATACCGTCTCGGTAAATCCTACAGCGCCATGGGACAGCATGTCCATCAGCATGGCTGATACAGCATCGGTGCCAGTCTTTCAGGCATACGCTTCGGGCAGCACCCACCGTTTGAATTACAGCGATGAGAAACAGATAAAGCCGGGAACCGCAGGCATCAAACCTCTTAATGTCCAGCGAGAATATGAAATGCTCAAAGAGGTAGAGGTGTTAGGCATGCGCAAGAAGCAGTCGCAACAGTATAGCGGTGTAGAGTCGTTCCACCCCTCGCTACTTCGCAATGTCCCATTAGTCATGGGAGAAACTGACGTCTTGAAACTCGCATTGAAGTTGCCGGGAGTTGCCTCAACAGGCGAGGCTGGCAGCGGAATCAATGTGCGCGGCGGTGCTACGGAGCACACCCAGATACTCTACAACGGCAACACCATATTCAACCCGATGCACATGTTCGGACTCTTCTCGGTCATAGATCCCGATTTGGTGGGTGAGACCGATCTGTACAAGGGAGGCATCCCCAGTCAGTATGGCGGTCGTCTGTCGTCGGTCATGAATATAAAAGGGAAGACTCCCGATCGCAACAGCTTCCATGGATCAGCCAGTATTGGTCTTGTGACATCAAGAGCAGCAGTTGAAATACCTATCGTGAAAGACCGCATGTCGCTACTGTTAGGCGGTCGTGCCACCTATTCTGACTGGATGCTCAAACTAATCAACAAGAAGAACCACAATTCAGATTCGTGGAACGAAGGAGGCAATACATACGAATACCGCGATGGCAAAGCCGGCTATTGGGATGTGGGTGGCACACTGAACACCCTCTTGTCGCACAACCATACACTACTCATCAATGGTTATTACAGCCGCGATCGCTTCTCGCTCACCAAAGAGAAGAAATACAACTATAGCAACACGAACCTATCGGCAGAGCTGCGCAGTCGCTATGGCGACCGACTCTCTACGACACTCATCGCAGGTTATGACCATTATGACTATGCCAACAGAGACTCCGAATATCCCACATCTGCCGCAACGCTCTCGTTCAACCTGAACAACTATTTTGTCAAGGGCAACGCCAACTATGCACTCCATAAAGACCACCAGTTGAATATGGGCATACAGGGACAGTACTATCGGATTATGCCCGGCAGTTATCAGCCTTGGGGAGAGAACTCGTACATTGTGGGACGGAAACTCAATACCGACCATGCCGTAGAGAGCGCCTTGTGGATGGAAGACACCTGGACTTTGTCGCCAGTACTGAATATCGTTGGAGGCGTCCGGCTGAACCTGTTCAAATCTTTCAAAGAAGGATTAGAGACCTTCTATCTGCGTCCCGACATCCGCCTTTCTGCCAACTATAAGCTCAACGACAACGCATCTGTCAAAGCAGGATTCAACACCCTGCACCAGTTTATCCATAAGGTTTCCAATACCGTCATCATGTCGCCAACAGACATCTGGATGCTCAGCAACGATAAGGTAAAGCCACAGTCGGGCTGGCAAGCAACAACCGGCTACTACCTGCAGTTTGGCAAAGGCTGCTATGAATTTTCGGCTGAAGCCTACTACAAAGGGATGAAAGACTATCTGACCTACCGCAATGCTGCCATCCTCGTCATGAATGATTATCTATACCAAGATGTGGTGGGAACAAGCGGACGTGCCTACGGCATCGAACTACAGATTCGCAAGTTCTATGGCAAGCTGAACGGATGGTTGAACTATACCTATTCGCGCACCGAACTGAAGCAAAAGAACGCTATGGGGCAAACGCCGATCAACCAAGGCCGATGGTTTGCGGCAGACTATGACAGTCCCCATAATCTGAAGTTGGTCTGCAACTATAAATTCACACGCAGATATAGCACATCGCTCAATGCAGAATACAGCACCGGCAGACCCTATACAGCTCCCATCGGCATCATGCCCTCGGAGACAACGGGCGATTACTCGGTGCCTGTCTATTCCGACCGTAACAAACTGCGCATGCCAGACTATTTCCGACTTGACTGGTCTTTCAATATCGAGCCAAGCCATCACCTGACCGCATCCACACACAGTTGGTTTACCATTGGTGTTTACAACCTGCTTGGACGTCGTAATGCCTACTCCATCTACTTTGAGAGTGACAGGAATAATGTTCGAGGTTACAAGTTGTCCGTATTCGGTGCACCTATTCCATATATTAACTACAACATCAAGTTCTAACCATGCTACATGATATCCATCACATAAAACGCGCCTTCATCTTTTGCATGACACTGCTGACAACCGTGGCATGCACCTACGACTACGAGATACCCGACTCCGAGACAGAACCCATGGTCGTCATCTTTGGGCAGATTGTGAGCGAGAGCGAGTGTGTGTTCTCACTGCATAGCACAGCAAGACCTACTGGCGAACTGGAGATTTATTCCAATATAGACGATGCAACAGTTGTTGTAAAAGGTACAGACGGACAGGTCTTTGAAGGACACGGAGTCGGCAATTTCACCGGACGCTTCATCGTAAATGTCGGTAAGCTGTCGTCAGACCAGAAGTATTACGTTGAGGTATCAACCCCATACGGAAATTTCGCCAGCGAACCCATGCAACCGCTTGACGCTCCTGAGCTCACCGATATCTGTTACGAACAGTCAGAGGTCAATAAGTCGATCAATGTAATGGTCACAACCGCTGATCCCCATGCACTGGTATATCTCTTATGGCAGGTAGATGACTATTATGAGATTTACACACCGCTTACCACACAATGGAAATATTGTATGGGACAGAACGAAGGCGACTCGGATGGTCAAAACGGCACATTTGAGAAGATTTCTCCCGAAGCATATACCAACCACGGTTGGCGTCACGCCATAGCACTTGCCAATTTCGCCACCAATGAGGATTATGGCTGTGGAGCCATCACCAAGCGCAGTATCTACACACGCACTATTAGTGACCATCGGTTGCAAACACGCTGTTGCACACGCATCAAACAGATGGCTATCACCCGTCAGGAATATGAATACCGCCGGTTGATGCTCAATCAAACATACAATATGGGAGGTTTGTTCACTCCCATGCCCTCCGAACTCCCCACCAACATCAAGTCTGTCGGTGAGCGGAAAGCCATCGGATATATCGGAGTAAGAGGCCGCACGAGTATGAAGGAGATGTATATCAACGGTTCGGATGTCGGCTATAAGAGCCAAGACAATCCTCAGACATTTCCACAGGATGGGCTATCGCCCTCTGCATTGGTGAACAGGGGGTATAGTGTCTATACCCACACTCCCAACACCGGCGACACCATGTGGACCTTTACCTGGTGTGTAGATTATCGTGATAAGTATTGGGGTGGAGACGCCATAGACCGCCCCGATTTCTGGCAAAACAAACAATAGTTTATGATTAGACATTTCGCTCTTATACTATCCTTACTGATAGGATGTTCTGCTTTCGCTCAGTCAAAGGTGGAAGTAGTATCTGCCTATACCGACAAAGACTGTTATCTGGTCGGAGAACGGCTTTGCGTGCGTGTTGATGCCAGCATTGACGGCAAACCCTCTGCCAGTCGTGTGGCTTACGTAGAGATTTCTGACACACTCAGCATGTATGCTCAATGTATGGTTGCCTTAAGAGATGGACATGGTTGGGCAGAGATTCCACTGCCCACCACTATGCACAGCGGTTGCTACCAACTGTCAGCCTACACACGCGTCTCGCAACTACTCGGCTCAGATGCCATCTGCCGTTCCATCATCGGTGTAATCAATGCAGATAAACTCTCACGGCTGGACGACATCACCATCATCCCGTCAGACAGTTGCCAGACTCCCCATGCACTGTTCCGATACAAAGCAGGCGATACGGTATGTATTCCCTTGCCGGAAACCGATGCATCGGGTTGCTGCGTCTCTATCACGAAAAGAGGAATATCTGCCAACCTCTCTGTCTGCAAACCATCGGTCCAACCTACGACCGAAGGAGGCATGACAGCGTATTGCCCGGAAATAGAGGGACATATTGTCAGAGCCAGAGTGGCATCGGGCACTCCTGCCAAGGTCATGACAACCCGTCTGTCGCTGATAGGCAAGACCGCCTTGCTATATGACGGTAAGCGCCAGCCAGACGGTTCTTACCTCTACTTCACATCGGGCATCAGTGGCAACCAACCCGTATTGGTCACTGCCTACGACAGCTTAGGCCGATCCATCCCGATGGAATTGGTATCTCCCTATCAATCATTGCTGCCCAAGCACCTGCCGAAACTCACGGTCTATTGTCAGGAGAAAGCATTGCGAGAGCGTGCCGCTATCGCCCGTCAACAAGCATCAATCGATGCGAACACCCCTGACACCTCGTTGGTTCACTCCGTCAGGTTGATGTCTGCCACACCCGACTATTTCTATGATTTGGACGAATACACCCAGATGAAAGATGTGCGAGAAATGCTCCTTGAATTTATAAAAGGAATAAGAAAGGAGAAACAGCATGGTGTCAGTCTCCTATATACGTACAATCCAGAAACGAGAAGCTATGCCAAGATACCGGCATTGATCTTACTCGACGGAATGCCTATCTACGCTGCAGACGACCTGTTAAACTACGACGCACACCTCATCAAGTATGTTCAGATTTACTCCGGAACATTCCATTTCGGCAGCAGCAGCTGTTGCGGTGTCATCTCGTTTATCACCCGCAAGGGGCGATTGGCTAATTATAAGTTGAAAGATGGCGAACAACTCATGTCTTACGCCTTCCCTCAAGACCATCCAACCCCTGCGAACGGATTAGCATCAAAATACCATACGACGACGTGGTATCCTATGGTCAAAGCGAAAACCCTGACAATTACCATGCCATCTGCAGAAGGTCTATACCAGATGACCGTTCAGGGGAAAGACCCATCAGGCCATATCCTTCGCACAGCGTATGCTATCAAGGTGGTAAAATAGCTTCGACCGACGGTTTTGGCAGAAGATGTTTGGTAGTGTGGCAGAAATAAAGTACCTTTGCCCCACACTTCACTACTATGACATACAAGACAAAACAAATCATCGGATGCATCATCATACTGATGTTTCCTGCACTCAACACCATGTGGCAGACTGCCGCAGCTCAGCAGTCAAAACAGCAAGCCCACATCCAACAGCGCGAAAACTATGAGTTCGACAACGACATACCACGCTATGTAGAACAACTGAAACAAGAACTTACCTACCCCATGGCATGGGGCAACAGTTCCATACGCAATTTCAAAAAGTGGAAGAAGGCTGCCCGACAAACTGTTTTCCAGTGCATGATGACTCCACCGCGCAGGGCAACGGCATGGAACATGGAGGTATTGGGTGAAGAGCAGCGCGATGGCTATCGTGCACAGAAGATTGCTTTCAACATCAACGCCTATTCACGCATCACCGCCTATCTGCTTATCCCCGATGGCAAAGGCCCGTTTCCTGCCATCAATGCACTACACGACCATGGCGGCCACCTCTTTATCGGCAAGGAGAAGATGATACGTCCCTTCATGGTCACACAAGAGGTTGCCGACGATGCAGATGCCTGGGCAAAGCAACTCTACGACGGTCAATACATGGGCGACTATCTCGCTCGCCACGGCTATGTGGTATTCTCCATGGATGCACCGATGTGGGGCGAGCGCGGCAGACGAGAAGGTGTGGATCGCAACCGCTACGACATCATTGCCGGCAATATGATGATGCTCGGACGTGACCTGTCAGCCTTTATGACCTACGACGACCTGGCAGCCACCGACTTTCTGGCGCAACTGCCCTGTGTCGATGCCGAGCGCATAGGCTGTGTCGGATGCTCCATGGGTGGCTACCGTGCCTGGATGCTCTCTGCCCTGAGCGACCATATCAAAGCGGGCGCCTCCATCTGTTGGATGATCAATACCGATGCCCAACTCACCAAGCGCTACGGCCGCCGCGAATACGGCGGCTTTGCCAACTGCATCCCCGCCCTGCGCCAATATCTCGACTATCCGCATATCGCATCGTTGGCATGTCCCAAAGCCATGCTGTTCATCAACGGCAGAAAGGATCATCTCTTTCCCCTACCAGGTGTAGAGCAGGCATTCGACGAGATGCACCGCGTATGGAAAAGCCAACATGCTGACAGCAATCTCGTCACCGAGCTATGGGACATACCCCACTCCTGCGGCATACCGGTGCAAGAGCGCACCTTGACATTTTTCGACACCGTCCTCAAGAAATAGCCCCGTAACAGGATAACCCAATCAATATACCACACACATATCACGATTATGAAACATAACACACCACAATGGAATAGCAGCGAGATTTGCTACATCCTAATAGTAGGCATCATAGCCGCATCACTGCTGATAGGCTTCATCTGCGAAGCAACAGGATGGTCGTTGGCATCGATGCAATGGATCACCCGATGGGTATCGTCGCCAGTAGCCTTAGCACTCGGCATAGCCTTTGCCCTGCTGTTCGGCAAGGCATTCCCCGAATTCAACAAAACCATGTCGAAGAAGCTTCTGCAGTATTCCGTCATAGGATTAGGTTTCGGCATGAACGTCAACCAAGCCTTAGCCTCAGGAGCAGAAGGCATGGCATTCACCATCGTCAGCGTCTTCGGCACCCTGGCATTGGGTTGGCTCTTTGGCAGACGCCTGCTGAAAGTGGATGCACAGACAAGTTATCTGCTCAGTTCGGGCACAGCCATTTGTGGCGGTTCTGCCATCGCAGCAGTAGGATCAGTGCTGAAAGCCAAAGCCGAGAGCATGTCGGTGGCGCTCGGCGTAGTATTCGTACTCAACGGTATAGCCCTCTTCATCTTCCCCTACATCGGCGATGCCTTGGGCATGACGATGAAGCAGTTTGGCATGTGGGCAGCTATTGCCATCCACGACACATCGTCTGTGGTAGGTGCAGGTGCTGCCTACGACCAGATGCACCCCGACTGGCTGGCATCACAGGGCGTCAGCGCCCTCGAAGTGGCAACTACCGTAAAACTGACCCGCGCCCTGTGGATCGTCATACTGACGCTGGTCACCCCCTTCTTCTTCCGCTCCACCATGGCGTCGGTAACCGCCAGCAAACCCTGGTATCGCAACATTCCCACCTTCATCATCTGGTTCATTGTAGCCATTGTGCTCAATACCTACGTGCTCGCCAACCCGTCGCTCCTGGGCGATGCTGCCTCGACCGTCGGTAGCCGTATAGGCACCACCATCAACCTGCTTGCCAAACATGCGATTACGCTGTCGCTCTTCTTCATCGGTGCCTCACTCACCAGAGACACTCTCCGTGCTGTCGGCCTGCGTCCACTCCTGCAGGGTGTGCTACTATGGGTGAGCATCAGCCTCATCAGTTTGGCATATATCTGCACAATATAAAATCGGTGTCTGAGCACTCGCTTTGTCAACCGGCTCAATACTTATACAACAAAAAATATCCCCAAAGGGAAAAGGCGACTTACATCGTGTCCATCGCCCATCCCGTTGGGAATATTTGCTACAGTAGAATGATTATTCGCACACCACCAGACCACCATTACACGGAATGGTAACATCAAGCAGTTGCTTCTTCGACAGCTTCACCGTCTTCACCGCGCCTTCAAGAGCTGCATTGTCGGCATAGACCTTAAGCGCTGATCCTGCGGCAAACATCGGCACGGCAAGTTTGAGTTTCAGCGGTTCACGCTGTGCATTGATGCCAGCCACCAGCCATCTGTCTCCACAGCGCCGAGCCACGACGATATATTTTCCAGGGTAGCCCGCTATGAATTTCACATCGTCCCATGTGGTAGGCACAGTCTTCATAAATTCCACCGCCCATGCTGGAGCATCGGTCATATTGTTGGGAGCAAGGGCAAAATGTTGCACCGCACTCTGAAAGAGCACCGCTGTAGCAAGGGCAAACACATCAGATGTACGGCGTTTCGTACCGTGTTTATTGTCGGCGCCATAGAACTTATTGAGGGCGCTACCGCCAAAATCCATAGAACCTACCGCGTTGCGGAGAAAGGGATGGAGAGTGGCGTTTCTTGCCTCATGGTCACACATATACTGCGAGAAGTGGAGATTCTCACTTGCCAACACCGCTTCAGCAGCCACAAAGTTAGGATACATGCGTTCCCAACCACGGGGCAAGGTGCAGCCGTGGAAGATACACTCAATGCCAAAATCGTTGGCATCGGTCAAGATATCTTCATAGAGTTGCATCATCTCCTGCTTATCGCCACCGAAGAAATCGACTTTGATTCCACGAATGCCAATCTTCTGCATCCATGCCATCTCCTTGCGACGAATGCCTGATTTAGCCATTTTCCCATGAGGCCCTTGTGGTGCATCGTTCCAATAACCATTAGAGTTGTACCACAAGAAGAGGTCAACACCCTTTGTTTTGCCGTAGCGCGCCAGATCTTCAATCTTCTCATAACCGATCTGGCTGTCCCAATGGGCATCTACCAATACCGTCTGCCATCCCATCGCAGCCGAGAAATCAATATATTCTTTCTGCTCATCGTAGTTGCAAGAATTGTCCATACGGATAATCCATGACCATGATCCCTTGCTGCCCTCATAGGTTTTTGATGCGGGATATTTCTCTTCAACGACATCGAAGGGGATAGTTGTCTCGACAATAGGAGCCAGTGTGCTACCCAAAGTGATGGTGCGCCAAGGTGTTTTGCCCGGCAAGGTGACACCTGCAAAGGTAGAGCCGAGACCGTTCATCTCGCCCTCCTGTGGAAATCCTATCTGATAGGAGCCATCGTCATGCCCCATCAAGCGACAAGCACAATAGTCGCCATCGGTGCCAGTCTCTGAGATAAGCAACCATCCGTCATTGCCATTGCGAAACAGACAAGGGAAGGTATATCCCGTTTTGCTCAGTCGAGTGCCTACAGGAACATCAAGATCATAGTTGGTTTCATAGCTGGGAGCAGTACGCGCAAAACCTGTCATTGGAGCCATCTGCGGACAGAGAAACGATGTAGCTCCTTGTGGCATAGCAAACGAAGTAGCTTCTTGTTTAATCACACAGCAACGAGTGTCGCCATGGCTTTGCAACAAGTAGCGAAAAGCTACATCGTTGTTTCCCACATGGAACTCTACATCAAATACGGCCTTTTCGTTTTTTGAGAAGGTAAAAACCTGGCGATGGGCATCAACATCGACTTTGCTTTTTTTGATGCGAGACAGCGAATAACTCTCCTTGATGGTTGTCACATCAGAAGCATGAGTCATAGTCAGACCATGAGTATAATCACCAACATTGGTATTGAGACCAAGTGCCGATGGTTGTAAAAACGCCTTGCCATCATAGTTAATTTGATAACTGGGACAGCCTTGATTATCGGATACGGTAACAACCAAACGTCCATCAAGACTGGTCAACTGCTTTTCTTCTGCTTGTGCTGAAAGGGCAATGAGCGAAAATGCCATCATGCCCAAAATATACTGTTTCATTGTTGTTAATTAGTTTTAATGATATGAATTGTTATTTATCGAACTTCCACCAGTCAAAGTTAAAGAGATTCTTCTTCTGAATGGATGTGCTCTTAAATACGAAATAGACATCGCGTACACCATTACACTGAGTCACATCAGTGATAAACTCCCGATACTTAAACTTGGTATTGGGAATATCTATGGCACCTGCCAATGGGCCATCTACTGCATCGAGACGAATTTCCATTCTGCCACCATACAACTGCGACGAGCACGAAGCATGAAACTTGAGGGCACCCTTCTTGCCGAAATCAATACCGCGCACGAGGATATACTCGCCATCGTCGATATCGGTAACGAAAAGCGTCTCATTCCATGGTCCTGAAGGATTCTCACGTGTAGTTTTCAATCCATAGCCCCACGCCATGGTTTCAGCCTCAACACGACGATAAGGATTAAAGGTGCCTATCTGTTCCAACTTACAATCTTGGAAATAAGGCAGTTCCTTGATAGTACCGTCGGCATTATAGGTCATCTCGGCTGCCGATACAGAACGGCGCTCAGCATGTCGAGAACTCTCAAGGCGGAATAGGTCATACGTCAGACCAAAACAATACGACTTGCCTTTATAGTCGATAATACCTGGATGATTGCCACGTGTACGTGGAGTATGATCCATAATATGTCCCATATGTTTCCAAGGTCCTGTGGGCGATTTACTCATGGCATAGCCGATACCTTCAGGGCAACAGGTAGATGCAAAAGCGAGATAATACCACTTCTCTCCCTTATCATTCTTTCTTGCCCAAAACCACGGTCCTTCCTGGTAATCATCAATACGGTCCATAGTCATAATATCACCATCGATGGAAATCATGTCCTCTTTGAGTTTCACACAATAGGTATAGAGATTGCCCCAATACATATAAGCCTGTCCGTCATCGTCGATATAAACCGACGGATCAATGTCGTACCAATGTTCCTGACGCCAAACCAGAGGATGACCCAATGGATCTTTAAATGGTCCATAGGGTGAATCGGACACAAGTACACCGATACCATGTCCATGGATGGGACAGTACATATACCACTTGCCATTGCGTTCTACCACACATTCGGCCCATGCACCATTGTCCCCCTTATACCAAGGAAAATCTTTCAACGATGCTACAACACCATGATCTTGCCAATTAACCATATCGGTAGAGGTATAGAGCAACCAGTCTTTCATCATAAATCCCTCTGAATAATCTTCATCGTGGGTGGTGTATAGATAAACGGTATCACCATGAACATACGGTGCAGGGTCTGCCGTATATTTGGTCTGGATGATTGGCATATTGATGGATTGTGCCCACAAAGACACTCCAGACATACCAGATAGTAAGGCTGTCAACAAAAGATGTTTCATCATGTTCTTCAATTTATAGTTATTGTTTCGTATTATTTTAACAGTCGGACACCATAAATCTGTCCTATCTGACGGTCTTTATGCGCCACAAAGCGAATACGAATCTCATTCTTTCCTTGCAACATAGCAGAGGGGATGGCATAGTCAACCGTCTTAAACTGGGTGGTGCGCCAACGATGGCTGTTGTTTACACTACAGAGAAGTTGGTCATCAACATAGATATCAAACTCGCTGGTACGCCATTCATCCTGTCCCCAGAAGGTGAGTTGCAAACTCAGAGACGACTCACCGCCAGTCTGCATCAGATAACTGAATGAGTGTCCGTTACGAGCATCACGGAAGAACACTCCTTCGGTATTGCCGCGTTCACTGCCATCAGTTTCCATGCGATGATCAGTTTCTGGTTGCTGTTCTCCAGGACTCACCTTGTCAACAGTGCGTGTCTCAAGCGCCTGACGGGCTTGTTCCTTATCGGCAAGATCTTGCATATAAGCCTTATATTCGTGTTCTCCAAGCGCCAACCAATACATCATATAGCGTGAATCGTGAATTTCAAAGAATGGTTGTAATTCGCCATCAATGGCATTCTCCATACGGGTGGTCAATTTGAAATGTAGGGGTTTGCCTGCTACTGGACGCAAATCAGCAACAATATCCTCCACTTTTTTAGGCAAAAGGATAGGTGCTTTGTCAAGCGGAAGCTTACGTCCACCAGCATACTGACCGAAACGGCTATCGTCGGCAAGTAGTGAAGCAAGATCTTCTGTGCCGGTCTTCATTCCTAATAGAATAGGACCATACATGATTGCCACATACTGTGGCACATTTGGCATAGCCTTGATACTAGCGTGCATGGGCATGGATATCTCAATACGGTCACCTTTTTTCCACTTGCGTTGGATACATACAAAACCATTTTCCTCCTTACTATTAATAGTAAATCCTACTCCTCTCACCTCAAAACGGTCGCACCATTCAGGTTTGCGAATCTTCATAGTGAATACACCTTTGCCTTTCTCTACTACAATTTGCGACGTTTCACTATAAGGGAAAGCGGTTTCCTGTCGGATAACGAAACTACGCTCACGCCAGTTCAACCGCGAATGAAGGAAAAGATTGACATAAAGGGCATCGTCGGCAGGCTTGGCTCCTTTGGTATGAGTCCATGCAAATTGTCCATACTTACCATGATTCTCCATACCTGTTCCCACACAACACCACATGGCCATATTAGCAACAGAATAGTTGCGATAATGACGAGGACGAGCCGATGTAAAATATACATAACCTCCATGCTCAGGATGCTGGGTGGAAAGAATATGATTGTACATGGCCAATTCATAGAAGTCGCCATAGGCTGCATTGGGGTTAGCGCGGTTCAAGAACTCGGTCAACTTCAACATATTATATGTATTGCACGACTCAGGACCATCAATGTCGTTGACATAATCGATGCAAGTTTCTTTGGTGGGGAAATGTTCACGACGGCTATTACCACCCAATGCTAACGAGCGCTGCTTGGTAACAATATCCCAAAAGTACTGGCTGGCATCATGATAAGACAAATTGCCATCCAGTTCGGCAATACGCTGAAAACCTACAACCTTTGGTATCTGAGTATTGGCATGCAGATTATCGAGACAGTCGTGATGTTGCGCCATAGGTGTCAACAACTGTTTATGGGCGAAACGACGAGCACAGTTCAAATACTTCTGTTGATGGGTTATTGCAAAAGCATCAGCCAGCACCTCATCCATTCCTCCATGTTCATTGCCCAACATACGCTCCATCTGTTCATCACTTAAACCTGACGTGATATCAACAGCCCAGTCACAAAACTTCAAGAATAGAGTCTTGGCCTGTTCGTTTCCACAATAAAGCCAGGCATCGCGGAGTCCGGCAAACATCTTATGAAGATTATAGAAAGGTGCCCACGAACCGAAATACACACTGAAGTCACCCTTGCGAAAAGTGGACCATAGTTTCGCACTATTGGGAAATCCACCCACATAGTTACGACTCCAATCCTCACCGCGACGATTGTTGGCATCTAAACACAACTGTAACTCGCCAATCATATACTCCATACGTTTCTTACATTCCTCACTACCTGTAGCGGCATTGATAGCAAGAGCAGAGAGATAATGTCCTCCCACATGCCCATCAAGACCATCCCAGTTAGGATAGGTTGGTTTACGAGGTGCCAGTCCTGCTTCTTTACGATAGGGAGCAAGCATTCTGTCACAGTCGTATTTCAGCAGATTCGCAATATTCAAATCACGTGCATGTTTCAGCGGTCCATCAAGCAAGACAATATCGCCTAATGGAAATTCATCTTGGTAGAGTTTGTCTTGCGCCATAGTTTCAAGAGACATGGCTAAACCTACCAAAGTAATAAAAGAAGTTAGTTTTTTCATATCTTTCTTTTCAAGTTGTGTTATCAATTGTTTGCCGTTAGTGTTACTATCGCTTTCTTTCCATCATAAACCACCGTTTGCTGATAGCCATCAGGCATTACAAAAGTCAGCTGACGACGCTTTACCATTTTCTTGTAACTACCTTTCCGTGCAGATATTGATAGTTGGTGATGGCTGTCGTCCCAATGTAATGTATAGGTGACATAGCCTTTGCGCTCACAGTCATAACCGTCACCAGCATCTTCATAGATGGTAAATATAGCATCCGCACCAGGATACACCTTTATAATATAAGGAGCATCGGGGTGTTCATCGGCATATTGCTGTGGAGCGGTCATGGGCACTATTGAACCGCCACGCACATACAGTGGTGAATGGTCAATAGGCGCTGGGGCATCGATTGTTTGACCACCTTCTATCCTAATACCAGTCCAATAGTCATACCATCCTCCTTTTGTTTGAGGCAGATAAACCTGCCTGGAAGCTTTACCATAAGCCATCAAGGGACGTGTCATAGGCGCCACCAGGAAGGCAGGACCGAACATAAATTCGTCTTTAAGATCATATACTGCACTATCGCCAGCAAAATCAAATGCCAAAGCGCGGGTCATCGTATAACTCTCATTGCTAACCTTTGCTGCCATTGAATATATATAGGGCAAAAGTGAATAACGCAGTCGGATATGGTTGACGATACTTTCGTAGAATGGTTCACCGGGGTTACCGAAACGCCATACTTCACGTGGGGTATCAGTACCGTGACTGCGGAGCATTGGCAAGAAAGTGGCATATTGGAACATTCGGGTATAGAGTTCACGATAAGCGGGATCATTACATCCATCGGGATACTCTCCTTTATAAAACCAACGATTCCAACGATCAGGACCTACAAAGAATGCACCCACATCAACAGTCCAGTAGGGACATCCTGTAGCCATAAAGTTGAGTCCTGCAGGTATCATCTGTGCAAAGGTCTTCCATGAAGCGTAGGTATCACCATTCCATGTGATAGTGGCATAACGCTGTTGTCCAGCATAGGAACTTCGTGTTAGGTTGACCACTCGTTTACTATCAGTGGTTTGACGCTGATGATTGTAGATTCCCATTGCATGATAAAGAGAATAGGTTTGGCTACGTTCCGCACCCAACACGTCACTCAATGCCTTGGTATTAATCTGCCAACGTTCAAAATGATTGTCATAACCATAATCAGGATGCACTGGATTGTTCCAATCACCATCGATGGGTTCCGAAGAATCGCACCACCAAGCATCAAAACCATTACTAAAGAACTCCCGATTGGCATAGTCCCAATAGAGCGAACGAGCATCGGCACGATAGGCATCATAAACAGAACTGCCTGGCAAAATCCATCCACGACTATTGAAATCATCATATTGCGGACAGTGCTGCGCATTGGGCCAAATAGAAACCATCAACCTACAATTCATTGCATGCAGACTATCAGCCAACATACGTTTATTGGGATAATACTTCGGATCCATCATCATCCGTCCCCACTGACCTGCTGGCCAATAGTTCCAGTCTTGCACTATCATATCAAGAGGTATCTGGCGCTTACGATACTCACCGACTATGTCAAGAAGTTCTTGGGAACTGCAATAGCGTTCTTTCGATTGAGTATAACCAAAGAGATAACGTGGCATCATAGGGCTCTGACCTGTCAACCATCGATAGTCCGCCACTACCGCATCCATGGTCGTTCCCTTCATGAAATAATAATCTATCTGCCTTGCCGCTTCCATCTCTACATAACTACTGTCTGCCACATCGTTATAAACCATGGCGCAACCAGCATCGAAAAGCAATCCATAGCCTGCGGTAGAGTTGAGCACAGGTACCATTGCCTTAAGATTGTGTTGGCAGAGATACATTTTCTTGCCACGCAGATTCATATAATTCTCCATGTGGGAACCAAGTCCATAGAGGGCTTCGGTGGCAGTCCAGTCGAAATACGTGCGATAGCGGAAGGTGCTGCCGATAGTATCGCGACGCAACACGTCCATCACCGCCACATCGCCATTGGCGGTATGCGCAGTACGTCGACTTGTTTCATCATAGGTAATTTTCTCTTGCCAGACCTTCTCCGCACTTCGCGGACAGCGAGGATGCTCACGTAGCAACAGTCGATGGTGCAGGTCGTAATAGCTGACAGCGCCTGTTGCAGCATCGATACTGACCGTCAGACTGTCGGACGATACCGACCACAAGTCATCGCTATAGGTCATCGGCAACGTCCGTTTCCGATGCGCCACACAGACGTCAGTACCATTGTCTGTCAACTGTCCATCGGGCTGATACTGCACACGAACAATATCTGCACGCACAAACTCTACACGCAGTCGTGACAACCCGTCAACCACTTCCAATCCGTTGCTGACAGCCGTAGACTTTACTGCCTTTATTTCCCTATTAGCAGCTATTGCCAGTGGGACAGCAAGTCCCACCAGCAACATGGTTATTGTTTTCTGAAATTCCATTTAGAATTATCGCTACTGAAATCAAAGGGTGCGAGAGCGGGGGTGCAGTCGCCAAGCGAGACGAGGGCAAGGGGCTCGGAAGTGCTCGGTACTGCTTTCGGCATGATGCGATAGGTGCCGTCGGTCAACTGGTCGATGCGCCAGAGTTGGGCGTCGTCGCCAGTATATGCCATCGTTGCCACTACATCGCCATCGGCTGTTGCCGTGAGGCAGCGAGTGGTACCCGCAATACATATCTTATAATAAGGAGTCCCCAGACTGCCGCCTTTGCCCTCGGCTACGCTAACGGTCCACTGCTGATGAGGACGAAACATATAATCGTTCATACGCACTGGCACTTCTGTTTGGGGCCAACTTGCTTCTACATCAGCAAGTGTCTGTGGTGAAAGTGGCTTCAATGGTTGCTGTGGTTTAATCCAGAAAGGCACTCGCTCGGCATCCATACGAATGAAATCTACAGCCATCTCAAGGGCATAGCCACGGCGTTCTGATTCTATTTCATAAGTGCCATCAAGCAAATCATCACCAGCTACAGGCCAGCCGTTGCGCCACAACAATGGGCGAATGGCTAATACGCTGCGACCGCCTTGACGGAAGTCGGCTTCATAGTGGAACGACATTTTTTCTACACCATCGGCTATCACGAAACGCCCGAAATGGCCAGGGCCTGTCTTGAGATTATTGGCAGCAATCACCATCTTACCACCGCCCTGCAACATGTCGCGTCCTACGTTGTCAAGATATGGACCTGTCACACTTCGAGAGCGCCCCACCACAATATTATAGGTAGAGTTAGGACCATCACAACAAGTGCCATGTGTTCCCAACAGATAATACCAACCATCACGATAAATCAGATCTGTGGCTTCACAGTCGATGGCGATATTGACGGGTTCGTTGCCTGCAACACGCTTACCCGTCTGCGGATCGAGTTCTACCAAACGGATAAATCCAAAATAGGTACCATAGCTGAGCCAGAGACGACCTGTGGTGGGATCGAGCAATAAGCCAGCATCAATGGCATCGCAATCTTCATCGTCGAGCGACGATGCCACGACGACTGGGTCGGTATATTGGAAGTCGGGAGAGGTAAAATCCAGCGTTTTGTTCCACATGGTCAGCACATCGCCACGATGACTGCCGCCAAGACCGCCACCCGTAGCACTATATGCCACGAGATAGCGATCGCCAATTTTCAAGACATCGGGGGCTGCACCACGTCCAGGTCGTATGGCTCCGCCTTGCCATACCCAACCATCTGCAGACCATAGACCACCTTCACCTGTTCCGAAGGTATAGTATTTGCCATCACACTCGGCTATGGTCGATGGATCGTGGATGAAGGGTTCGCCCACTTGGGCGCTCGCTTGCAGAGAAACACATGACAACAGGGCACACAAAGCACCCACAGAAACGGTTTTGTTGAATATTCTTAACTTCATCGTCATTTCACATTAAGTTTAATATTACGTATTGGATTGCCTTGCGCATCAAGGAAGCGTACGCAGAAATCGCTCATGCCAGGACCATTGATGACAGCACCAACCAGATAGTTACGACCTTTCTTCAGTGTCAGTTTCGGTGAGACGACATCGTCGCGCACCATGCGGCGGTCGCCAGAGAGCATGACAGCCTCCTTGCCGCCATTGAGCCACCACATGGAAGCGCCATTAGAACCGATGGCCAGGCGCACATCGGTCATCTCCTCAGGACTGTCGATGGCTGTCACTGCCCAGAACACTACGCCGTATTTTTGCTTTTCAAAAGAGGTGGCGAAGCGGAAAAGTTTCACATTGAAGAGTTTGCTGTCGAGTGCATGCCATCTGAGGGTTTCCTTTCCCACCTTCTGTGTGCTACCATCTTTAGGCAGTTCGAGCATGACAGTGGGAAGGTAATCATTGTAGAACTTCTCGCGCAAATAACTATCGGTAAAGACTGTATTGGTGCGGACAGGAGCGCTAATAGGCTCCAACAACAGCCAGCGCTGAAGGAATCCATCTTCGGTAGGTTCCAAAGGTGTTGCCGTGGGTAGCGTGAAATATGGGGTTGCTGCTTCTGGCAAGGCTTTCTTTTTCTGTGCCGTTACAGAACTTGCAGCAAGCGCGAAAATGCAAAGGCAAACCATCCACCTACACATATAGTTTTTCTTCATACGAATCCGTTTTTTAGATATTAACAGTTACATTGACTTTCTTCAGGTCTTTATCTGCAGAGCTATTACCATAATATACTTCATACTTGCCACCCTTGGTACGAACGGTATTGGTGGCAGCATCAAAGAGTTCGAAGCTCTTGCTGTCAAGTGTGATTACAGCATTGGCGGTTTGGCCAGCCTTCACTGTCACACGCTGATAGGCTTTGAGCGACTTCATCGGACCTTCTGCATCTGTTGGATCCTTGATATAGACCTGAATGGTCTCGGTGCCGTCTTTCTTACCCACATTGTTCACAGGAATAGTCAGCGTGACTTTTCCGTCTTTTCCGAATGAGGTAGCAGAAAGTTGCGCACTGCCGATGGCGAAGGTGGTATAGCTCAGTCCGTAGCCGAAGGGGAAGAGTGCGTCGTTCATATAACGATAGGTGCGACCCTTCATAGAATAGTCTTTGAAGTCGGGCAACTGCTTAGTGTCGCGATAGAAGGTGACGGGGAGTTTGCCACCGGGGTTGTATTCACCGAAAAGTACACGTGCTACGGCTTCACCACCTTCTTGTCCCGGATACCATGCCTGTAGGATAGCATCACAACTCTGTGACTCTGGAGTGAGTGCAATAGCCGAACCTGAGCAGTTTACAAATACCACTTTCTTGCCAGCTGCCTTCAATGCTTTCAGAAAATTGCGTTGTACGGCAGGTAGTTCGATATCGGTACGGTCACCGCCCTTGAATCCTGGTACATGGATGGGCATTTCCTCGCCTTCAAGTTGTGAAGAGATACCTCCTACAAAGACTACCGTCTGGCAGTCGTTCAACTGATTGATGGCATCTTGATAGTCGATTGGTGTCTCATGGCCGATATTGATTTTGAGGTCGGCATTAAATGTTGGCATCTCATGATAACGGATTTCTATCTTGTAAGATTTGCCTTTCTCTCCGTCAAATTCAATGCGCGACTCGGTGGTGCGCCATGTAGATTGTTGGGCTTTGAGCTCTCCGTCGAGATATACCTCATAGTGTCCGCAACCATCCACATCGAGCAATACCTTGGCGTGCTGTTGCGGGAGGAATACGGTTTCATAGACTGCAGAAAAACCGGTCAGACTGACATTGGGAGCAAAGGTATGCTGGCCGTGGGTGGTGACCTGTACGGGATTCTTCTCATAAGTGATAGTAACAGGTTTCCCCTCACGCTCACGATTGTTCCAGAAGGTAGCCTTGAAACCTGTTTTGCCATCCATACTACACTGATTGTAATAGGATTCAAGCGTTTGGTCGTTGACCAAGTCGCAGCCCTTGAATGTTATGATTTGGCTTTTCTTTAATCGGCTCTTGATACCGTCGAGGATGGTTATGGTCTGTCGGGGTGTGCCATTGTAGTTGCCCCACATCATGGGTTCGTTGCTGGCATTAGGACCGATGACGGCTATCTTCTTCTCGTTTCTGCTAAGGGGGAGAACATTGTTGTTGTTTTGCAACAAGGTCATGGTCTGGAGCGACATTTGGAGGGAGAGGTTGCGATGTTCCTTGCTACACAATACTGAAGCAGGAATATTTGACCACGACACGATGCTGTTGTCGTCCATCTCACCCAGGTCAAAACGACCTTCCAACAGGCGCACCACGTGTTTATCAACTTCTGCTTCGGTCAGTGCGCCATATTTCACTGCTTCTGGCACAGACTTGTACATATACTGGAAGCCACACTCTACATCGGTGCCTGCCAATACTCCCTTAGCGGCAGCATTCTTTGGATTACTCGACACCTTATGGTTGTTCCAGAAGTCGGTCACAGCACCACAGTCGGACACAACGAGGTATTTGAATCCCCACTCATCGCGCAGAATGGTTTGAAGCAAACGAGTGCTTCCGCAACAGGGTTCATCGTCCCAACGCTGATAGGCACACATAACCTCGCGCACCTTAGCATCCTGCACAAGCGACTTAAAAGCGGGCATATATGTTTCCCATAGGTCGCGCGGTGTCACATCGGTGATATTGTCGGTATGACGTGCCCACTCTGGACCGCTATGGATGGCATAGTGCTTGGCACAAGCCCATAACTTTCGGTATTTAGTATCTTCAGGACCTTGCAAGCCACGCACCACGGCGCACCCCATCATACTGGTCAGATAGGGATCTTCACCATAGGTCTCCTGACCGCGCCCCCAACGTGGATCACGGAAGATATTAACATTGGGAGTCCATACCGACAGGGCGTGGAAGCGCGTGACATCGCCACCCTGCTGCTGGAGTTGATTCCATTTGGCACGCATCTCGGTAGAGGTGGCATCAAACACCTTATATACCAAACCGTCGTTGAACGAAGCCGCCATACCAATAGGTTCTGGGAATACGGTGACATCGCCCATATTGGCAACGCCGTGGAGGGCTTCACTCCACCACTGGAAGCGCTTGATGCCCAAACGTGGGATGGCGGGAGAATCGTCCAGCATCAGTTGGGCTTTCTCTTCCAAAGTAAGGCGACTGCACAAATCCACTGCGCGTTCATGGGCAGAGAGTGACGGATTCTGATAAGGCAATTGCTGTGCCTGCAATGCTACCGGCATACTCAGTATTGCAAGGCTTAGGAGTAATGTTCTGTGGGTCATATTGTCATTTGTTAGTTGTTATCGGGTTTGGGGTTCTATAATTCTGTAGTTTCCGCTCAGATGCATAAAGGCGAAGAGGCGGAGCAAGCCATCATAGTAGGCATCGAAGAATCCATCGGTATATGGTTTGTTTTCCAGATTCCACAGCCGTTCTACAAATTCACGGCTTTTATTATGGGTACATACCAGCGACACAGCTGCTGCAGTTGCCACCAATCCTGTGGAATGGCGTAGTGCCTTATACTCGGTGCCTGCCTGAAGGGTGTCTTTCACCGCAGTACCATCGATGTTGTACTGATCGACATAATGGTCGATGCCTTGCGAATAGAGGAAGTTTTGGATACGATTGCCATATTGCTGTTGCCACTGGCGATCCTTGCATGCCCAACTATAATCCAAGGCTATATTCATCGGCACACGCCATGAGTCGAAACGGAAAGCATCACCGATAATGCCACGACCGCCCATTAATGTTCCATCGTAGTTACAATAGTCGGGATTCAGTCCGGTCACTGGATGGATGGCTTTATGGAGAAACTCGCGACTCTTCTGTGCACATTCGTTCCAAAACTGCGAACGACCATCGTTAGCCCACTTTGCCCATACCTCATAGAATGCTGGCAGATGATAGGAGGGATCAGTGAAGCGTCCGCCAAACTTATCGGGTGTGAAGGTAATGAGTTGATGTTCGAGGTTGATGAGCGGTGCACTCTGATCCATACCAGCCTTTTGCATCGAACAGTTGAGGATGTACTGAGCCTCCTTCAGATAGTTGATGCCTGTATCATTGCCCCATCTGTTGGAAGCAAAGATCAATGCGGTGACATAATAGAGTTCGCCATCGGAAGCAGGACCTTGGGCATTGCGCGTACCATCGGTTTTACAGCTCCATGCAAAATATCCCTCCAACGGGCCATTCTGATGTTGCATATATGTCTTTCCCCAACGCCAAAGGCGGTCGAAGATGTCTTTCCTATCAAACTGCACGGCAATCATCAAGCCATACGACATGCCTTCGGTACGCACATCATGATTTTTGATATCGCTGATATATGCCATCGAGTCACCTACTTCAAAATATACTTTATCGGGACCTTCAAACACATCATGGAAGATTCTTTTGAGTTTGCGGTCTATCTCGCTCTGCGGATAACCCAGTTCGGCAAAGAGGTTACGATACTGATGGGTATCGAATGCGCCTTGGGTCCACGGCAGTGCGTCGAATCCCACCCAGTCAATTTCTACTGTTCCTGCGGTCTGCACGGTGAAATGCAGGTCGTGGATGCCCAACGGAGCTGTCACTACTGGGGCAGAGGCTTGTGTCCATTGATTGCTCTTGGGCAGTTTCATCTTGGCAATGACAGTGCCTTTGGCACCATCAGCCCTAACGGTCATGGTGCCACCTTTGGGTGAACGCACACGGACGGTAAAGCGTTCTACCTTCTCTTGAGCAAAATCCACCTTATTATATATAAGGGCATTCTGCTTTCCAGAGAAGAGTGTCTTCCATCCTTTGAAGCAGTCTGTGGTGTCAAGATAGTCGATGGACACCCCTTTACTGCTGACAGACGAGTAGCGGTCGATGTCTATACGATTGCGGGCATTGGCGATTCCTACACCACGGAGTGTGGGAACAACCTTTTGGATAGTACCATCGGCATTGAAACAGAGCGAATCGATACGCACCGAGCGGTTTTTATCAAAGCGTGGCGAATAGTCGTTATGGTGATAGAACAGATACCATTGGTTCTGATATTGTACGATAGAATGGTGGTTGGTCCAGCATCCCGTGGGCGATTCATCCATGATAATGCCCTTAAATGTAAATGGTCCCATGGGATGATCAGCCATGGCATAGGCTAAAGTCTCTGTGCCGTTTTTCTTTCTCACCCAAGGGAAGGTGAGGTAATATTTGCCATTGCGTTCAAAGGCAAAGGGTCCTTCCTTGAATCCTTCAGGCAGTCCGTCTATCCGAACAGGGTCAGAAGCCAGTTCGGTCATATTGTCTTTAAGTCGTGCCATCCACAGAGCACCACCTGCATAATAGATGTAAGCCTGTCCGTCGTGGTCAATCAGCACACAGGGGTCTATGCCATGCACACCCTTGATAGGTTTCCACATCGGCATGAAAGGACCTGTGGGATGGTCTGCCACAGCCACACCGATACCGAAACCGCGTTCTTCTCCTTTGGGTGCCGCGGGAAAATAGAAGTAGTAGCGACCGTTTTTCTCTACACAGTCAGGCGCCCACATGGTATAAGAGCCATCTTGCACCCAGGGCACTTTATCTTGCGACACGATCACTCCATGGTCTTCCCAGTCGGTGAGATTAGAGGATGAGAACACGTGATAGTCTGCCATACAAAACCAATCCTTCAGTTTTTCTATTGGACTGGGAATGTCGTGCGAGGGGTAGAGATACACTCTACCATTGAAGACCCTGGCTGTGGGGTCTGCTGTGAATTGTCCTTTGATAACGGGATTTTGTGCACATACCACATAAGCGGTTGCAACAGCCATGCCAAGCAGTAGTTTTCTACAGTTCATACAGAATAATTGTTTAGTTATTGCTGTTGCAAATTTACGCATTTCACCAGACATTATATGTGTTCTCGTGTTTCATATTGTTTTCAAATAGTATCAGATTCATGCGATATTGCGGCTTCGCGAGTTTTTCATCCTTATCGGTCAAGGACATCAAAAATATTCGACCATACATTGACCAACAATGCGCATCGTATCACCACCAACGGCTATATATCATAGGAGAAATGGTGATGACAATCAGATACCGTCAAGTGTAACATATACTTTACCATGCGTAAACTCCGGAATGTTATAGGACTTCATGGTTCGGAGATAATAGGCAGCATCGGATTGCGGCAAGAGAAATGGTTTGGATACCTTGCCGTCAGCATCTATATGCACAATATATGGTCGGGTATAGAGTCCGTCATCCTGTCGGCTTGCCATCACCATCCATCGTGAATTACTGCTCCACGAATGGTATGACGCACGAAAATCGGGCAATATCGATACCATTTCTGCTGCGTTAGTGGCATTGGCAGGTATCATCATGAGGCGTGCTTCTTGATGCCAGATAGAGAAATTGCCATAGTCGGAAAGTGTAAACACCAAGTGATGACCATCTGGAGAGCATCGGGGGAACGATACACTCTTCTGTGTCTGACGGGCATCATAGATGACCTGTACGCTATCAGCAAACTGTTTTTTCTCTGCATCGAACCCTATACTACAGAGCGAATAGTGCACTTGATCGTAGTCATCAGGGATTTTCACGCTGTCGGCACTGCAAAAATACAAGGTTTTACCATCGGCACTCCATGATGGAAAGGTTTCAAACTTGGTTTTCGACATCAACAGCGGTGTAGTGATCAACGTATCGGCTTCAAGGTCATAGACCACGACATCGGAGGAGAAATCAAACACCTCTATTCTGTTTCGGTCAGTAGTATGAAACATCTGCTTGGTATTATTCTGCGAAAAAGCAATAAAGCGACCGCTTTGATGCCATGAAGGATAGACCAACGACTTTGGCGTGACGAGTTTGCGCAACTGCGCCTTACCGTTTTTCATATAGGTTCCGGCATGGTTAAGGCGCAGATGAAACATGAGTTGTTCGGGATTGTAATTACAGAACGAGTGGCAATTCATGCAACCTTTATCTGTTTGGCGGTTGGTTATGATGGCATCCTCGTCATAGTTTTCCACACTACGCTGGTATATGCCCATCTCGTTCCACACTTCATAACCGGGTTCGATGAGTCTATATACCAATGTATTATCTATGGAATCGGGCGAAATATTCATCTTGAAGGCATCATACTCCACCCATTTGCCATTTTTCTCTCCCTGAATGGTCACTGTTATCTCATGTGAGGCAGCCACCAATTTATGCCAATCGGCTTCCGATATGCAGATGCCATCAGTGTCATCGTTACCCGCAATGACTGTTTCTGAACCAGAACTAAACACGGCTTGCACTGACTCCAAGGAATTGGCACTGTCGTTCAAAGCAAAGGTTGGAGCGGAGATATTCACAGGAAGTAGCACATCGGCATAGTCGGGGAACAATGGTGCGGTCTGATGCAACGGTTCTGCCTCTTGTCTATGGAGCGTACAAGCAGCCAGAACAAATACCGACAGCATGACAAACAATAGTTTCTTGATCATTCTCGGTTTCCTCCTTTCAGTTTTTTATAGGCATCGGCAAAGTATTTCTGTTGCGTCAACTGATATTCAGGAAATTCATCACAAAGGTTCACAAACTGTTGATTGTAGTGCGCAAGCAGATAGAGCGCACCCAAATACTGGAGTGTGGTGCGACATTGCACCGTTCCACGTGTCTGTCGCGCTATATGCAACAGATCGTCATCAAGACCTTTAATGCCAGAAAAACGATTATCTGCAATCAGGCATCGGCGCTTCACACCATATTCCGCATCCTTCGCTACGGCATCATCATGATAGAGGAATCGTCTTTGCGATGCTGCCCACGTTTGATAATAAACTGTCTTTTCTAACCATCGGATGTATTTCTCTGCCACGGCATATTGCCCATAAATGATGTTGGTTTGTACGAGTCGCATCAGCAAGCGCGGTGAGAAATCGTTCTTTTTCTCATTCAGTTCGAAGGCATAACGCTGCGATTGGGCAATATGACCCATAGAGTAATAGATGTCGCTGAGCAATACTGCGAAGTCTTCGTTCTGTATGGCATCGATATAAATAGATCGGATATCAATGCATGGCTCATCGTAGAGGCGCTGTCCAAGCAATCCTTTCTCGGCAAGTGCCATATTCAGAAAGTTCTGCGTCAACAGATTGCTCACTCTCCCACCCTCATCACAACGGACAATGATGCCGTTCCAATCCTGCTTCCTTACCATATTACTCATTTCAATATACTGGATTTGCTGTTGACCTGCTTGGGTAAAACGGGCTGTTAGTGCCGACAAGCCATTGGGACTGATCAATGCCAACAAGCCCACGCTCACAAGCCATGAGGGTACAAGTGACAGGTACAGCCATCCTTTCTTTTTGCTGAACAGACGGATAATGACCATTGCCAATACAGCCACCAACAATGCTACAATCATTGTCATAAGGATGCCGATGACAGGCAGAGTAAAATATTGCAGGAAGAATTGGCGCACCACCTCTCCAACTCCATATTGGAAGAGAGCATAAGACAGATAGTGCCTATCCCAATAGAACGTAGTCCACCCCTCTGCATAGTTCAGTATCGGAACACACAGAGCAAACAGCGACACATGAAGTGCCACGGTCAGCACCAATATCAATAGTATGGTTTTCTTCATTTATAGTTTCTAACCCACAAAGTTACATATTTTTCCACACATACCCAAACTATTACAGCAAAATAATCGCATCATCGTCTTGACCGTTTCAATCCATATCTTTCGGCAGGCCACCGGTGATGGATGCAATAGGCAAAACGCTCATAGCAGTCCGATGGCTATTAAAGAAATCGCCACGCCCCATGATGGAGCGTGGCGAGATATGAGAAGAATGTTTTATTTATTCTTTGTCTTCCTGACCAGCATAAGCAGGATTCTGCTTCAGAGCCGAGTTCTTCATGAGTTCTGTAGCAGGAATTGGCATATCCATCTTGTTGATATCAAAGTCGAATGAACGCTTTGACCAAGGATAGTTAGCATAGTCTGAAGAACCATCATCCTTTGGATAGTTGTAGTTGATATGATCCTCAATATAGCCAGACTTGATCATATCTGGGCAGAGGCTCCACTCTGAGTTGAACTCTTTACGACGCTCCTCATTGACAGCAACCTTCCATACTGGAGAAGTGTGCATGTAGCCAACGCGGTTAGGCTTAGCATGAAGTTCTGTATAGTAAGCCTTAGCATCAGGAACGGAAACTCTTGCTGTCAGCACGCCAACAGGATAGCTGGTCATAGTGAAGTTCTTTCCGTTGCCAGCATACACATTGTTATAGTGTCCATAGTATGCACTGTAGTCCTTACCGATAGTTTCGTTACCCCATGCACGGTCACGAATCTTATCGATTGCAGCCCATCCAGCAGGAGAATCTTCACCTTCTGTACGGAAGCAGCACTCTGCATAGTCGAGCAATACGTTAGCATAACGCTTACCATAGATAATCACAGGAGCCCACATCTGAGTACCCCATGAGTTACCATCAGCATAGGCAGAACGCCAGATCTTGGTCGTCCAGATAGCAGGAGCAAACTCACCATTGGTGAAGTGGAACTGACGAGTCTTGGTACCAGACTGTACACCTTCAGCATTAATAAATGGTGCAACGACATGACCACTGGCATCCTTAACACCCAGAGAGTCCTTCAGATAAGGATTGTAGCCCCATACAGTATTAGATTTTTGAATACCATATTTGGCCAGTTTATCTTCTGGAATAGCACCTGTAGCGCATGAAGCGTCACGACGTGTGTCACCTGGTTCATAGCATGCATACCATTCCCATGAGAGGTATTCAGCACCCCATCCACCATTCTCAGGACAAGCGCAGAACCACTTAAACATGTTTGGATTACAGAAAGTGATAGTACGGTCAGTACCCCAGCTACTCCATTCTTTACCTTCGTCTGAACACATCGCCCAGATACATTCCTTATTCCAGAATCCTGCAGGATCCCAGTTGGTAGCGAAGTTAGAAGACAGTTCGTAAGTATTGCTGTCGATAATATCTTTCAGCTCTTGTTTAGCTTTGGCATAGCAATCAGCAGCCTGATCGGGGCAACGGAATGCTTTCCACATGTATGCATCAGCGAGGTATGCCTTGGCCATACCCTTGGTGCAACGGCCATACTGATTGTTGTATGGAGTCCAATCCAGCAGTTCTGCAGCCTTAGAGAAGTCTTCGATGATGAAGTCCCACATTTCTTCGTAGGTCTCTGCAGCAGCCTTGACAGGAGTATTATTGAAGTCTTCACCGGTGGCGAGCATAGGAACACGACCGAATGTAGTAGCCAACCAAGTGTAGAAATATCCACGGAGTGCGCGAGCCTCACCTTCGCAAAGCTTCTTAGCTTCGGGGGTTACTTTCTCTGCAGTCTCAAGTCCAGCCAGATAGAGGTTAGCGCGTGCGATGGCAGCATAAGCGTGTGACCATCCTTCACCCAG
>SAMEA104315439__coassemble_158_pt1 | contig 38987 bp, 25 predicted proteins | sample SAMEA104315439__metabat2_low_PE_004 | metagenome-assembled genome bin SAMEA104315439 (sample SAMEA104315439) | gut metagenome | biome: Monkey gut; feature: monkey-associated habitat; material: faeces | place: China | collected 2013 | reverse complement strand
CATTGGTGAGTAGCGGTCTGCCTTGTGATCGTTTCTGCTTTGAGGGATTTCTGCCCCAGAAGAAGGGACGCCAGACCAAACTACAGTCGCTGGTTGATGAAGAGCGCACGATGATATTCTATGAGTCACCCTATCGTGTATTGAAAACTCTCCAGCAGTTGGCAGAGGTGATGGGACCAGACCGTCAGGTTAGTGCTTGCCGTGAGATTAGCAAAGTACACGAAGAGAGTGTGCGTGGCACTTTGGCAGAAGTCATTGCCCACTTTCAAGAGCACGACCCACGTGGCGAGTTTGTCATAGTCTTGGCAGGCAAGCCCACATGAAAGTAAAACACTTATGTATAATATAAAATAGGTAATAAGACAAAACACAAGAATTATGAAAAAGATGATAGTTTTGGCCATTGGCGCCATGATGCTTGTGGCTTGCGGACAGAAAGGTCCGAAAGCAGAAGAAGTGAAGATAGCCCAAAAGACCGATTCACTCAATCGCATCATCCAACAGAAGGATAACGAGATCAATGACATGGTTTCCACCATCAATGATATCGAAGAGGGCTTCCGTGCCATCAATCAGGCACAGAATAGAGTTACCGTTGCCCAACAGGGTGAGGGTGCCAATGCTGTGGAGCGCATTCGCGAGAATATTCAGATTATCCAGCAGACCATGCAGCACAATCGCGAACTTATCAATAAAATGCGCAACCAGCTTCGCCAAAGTTCGGTAGCAAGTGATGAACTGCGCCGCACCCTCGACAATCTCACCCGTCAGATGGAGGAGAAGGATGCCCAGATGCGTCAGCTTCGTGCAGAACTTGAAGCCAAGGATGTGCGCATCGGTGAACTCGATAAGGAGGTGACCAACCTCAATACCAATGTGTCATCGCTGAAAGAGGAAAGCAGTCAGAAGTCGCAAACCATCTCTGTACAGGACAAGCAGCTCAATACCGCATGGTTTGTTTATGGTACAAAGAAAGAACTCAAAGGACAGCGTATCATTGTAGATGGTAAAGTACTCCAGTCAAACTTCAATCGCGACTATTTCACCAAGATAGATATCCGTGTGGATAAGGAGATACGTCTCTATTCGCGTAGCGCAAAACTACTCACCTCACATCCGCAAGCCAGCTATACGCTCGACCGCGATGCCAACAAGCAGTATGTGCTTCGCATCACCAATCCACAATTGTTCTGGTCCACCAGTAAGTATCTCGTGGTATTGGTGAAATAAAAACACGATATAAACACAACACACACACAAATAAAGATTAAATGAAACGGATTTTAGTTCTTCTGTTGGTGGCGATGACAACATCGTTGCAAGGTTTTGCCATCGTTAGAAGCCAACAAGTGATGAAAGAGATTGCCAATCGGCAATTGCAACAGATGGGTATCAACGGAATGGTGACACTTGCCACCGAAACCAATACCTATGCCATCTATCGTAGTGCCATGCAGGGATTTGTCGTCGTGGGAAAAACAAGCGAAGGCAGAGCGGTGTTAGGTTATTCAAAAACCAATTTCGATGCCAAACATCTGCCTTGCGGATTGAAATGGTGGTTGAAAGCTACCGACAAGGCATTGCAACAGCAACACTATTCCACCGATGAGCAACCAGGCTTCACGGTAGTTGATAATCTGTTGCAAACGAAATGGGGACAGGATATGCCTTATAACTACTATTGTCCAACAGTGAAAGGAGAACACGTGCCTTGCGGATGTGTGGCAACAGCTATGTCTCAAGTGCTTCGCTACTATGCCTATCCCACTCATGCAGAAGGTCCTGGACGTTATACTACTGAGATTTATAATGAAACCTTGAATGCCTATTCCTCAAAGACTGTGGTGGAGAACATCAAATCCGACTACGACTGGGACAAGATTCCTTATGATCCCCGTGCTGCTGACGTAACAGAAAAACAGCAGCAGAACATAGGACAGTTGGTCTATGACTGTGGTCGTGCCGTTAATATGAATTATGCCTCAGACGGAAGCGGTGCCTATTCACATGTGGCGGCAGTAGCTCTTGCTACGGTCTTCGGCTATAATGAAGATGCTACCCATTATGTGCTTCGCGACTTCTATTCCGACAGCGAATGGATGAATATTGTCTATACAGAATTGACAGAAGGACGCCCTATTATCATGGGAGCCAATGATGACTCAGGCCAAGGTGGACATGAATTTCTGCTGACTGGTGTTGATGCCAACGGTATGATTTATGTTAACTGGGGATGGGATGGCGTTTGTGATGGTTATTATGCCATTGACAAACTCAATCCTGACAACAGCTTTGCCTTTAATTCCGGACAGGACATCATCACACGACTCATCCCACAGAAAGAGGCTGTGACAGGAATGCCCTTTGAGTCACACATGGGATGCACCTCGTCGCTCAGCGGTCTCTTTATCACACCCGAAGGACAGCTTAGTGTATCGAGCATCAATCTCTTCAATACAGGCCATCTGGATTTTGATGGTACAGTAGGAGTCCTTTTGGAGAATACCGCAGAAGGTTCTACCGAAAAGCAATATTTCGAATATGTCAATATCAATCTGGCCCACTATGCTCAATACAATGGCTCAGCACGTCAGACCTATGATCTTAGTGGCTTGACAGCCGGCACCTATCGCGTGCGTCTTGTAGCAAAAGATGTAAAGGATGCCGATTATCGACCAGTGCGTGGTCTGGGTGGCAAGTTCTACGAACGCCTATTGACCAAGTCTGCTGATGGCACTTGCGAACTCGCCGAACAGACTACAGGTATTCATCAGGCTAAGGTGGCGACCGATACCAGCGTGCACTATTACGATATGCAGGGTCGTAGCGTATCTGCCAACCACCGCGGATTGACCATTATTCGGCAGAATGGCAAAACCAGAAAGGTGATGCGCTAACACATCAGAAAACGTTTTCGTTAAGCCAGATGAGCAGAATAAAGCTCGCTTTAATTCTGCCATGGCGAGAAAACGAAGGCAGAATGCCACCGTTTTCGTTAAGCCAAATGGACAGAGGTTTACTTGTCCTCTGCCCATTTGGCGAGAAAAGGTGCCATGAAATGGAACAAATAACCAAAAAAATACAGTATGAAATTATCAAGTACAAAACATTTATTATGCGTATTGGCTGCAGCCATTACTTTCGTTTTCTCTTCATGTAACTCCGAAAATGAAACACCAGTAAATGACAACAGTTTACCTGAGGCAATAGCCAAGGATTTCAGTAATCGCTACGGAGCAAATACCATAAAACAGGTTTGTTCTGGTAATGGTTTCTACCGCCATACGGGGCAGCAGGAAACTTATGTCTATTGCGAGGACAAGGCAGGGGACGAATTGCTTGCGGTGTATGTAGATAATGTGTGGAACCGTAGTATACTTACTTTGTCAGATGTCAACAAATTACCTGACAATGTGCGACGGAGATTATCCAGAGAACTTCCTGATACTGACAACTATGAGTTTTGGAGGATCAAGGAAATAACACAAGCTTGTATAAGTGGTAAATACTATGAATTGTGTTATCTTGTTCAAGATCCGTCAATGGATAAGAATTGGGTCCACACACTTGTTATCGACAGCGAGGGCACGTTGCTCAAATCTTGCGATTATGAACTGAACAATAACGCTTACGTAAGACCGTTCCCTACCGATATGGACTGGATTTCTGAGCATTATAGAGGTGCTAAAGTGCTTGCGTATATTAACGATCTGGGTTTTGATAGCTATCTCATCATGCATGATGGGGTGATCAAGTCGGTATCGTTCGATTCAAACCATCCTGATGCAAAATGGGAAGAGACGAGATATGCCTTGCCGGAAGGCACTGCTATATCGAGTCGTGTGCTTGACACGTTACATACAACTTATCCAGGTTTCACTTATACAGAAGTCTTGGTCATAGAAAATCCAGGAGGCCATTTTTATCTTTTTGTTGATGGAACAAGAGCCGACCGATTAGGACATTATGTTGAGGCAAACTAAAGGTGAAATATTCATAGAAAATAAACATATAATATATAATGAAAAAGGCCGTATTATCACTACTTGCGTTATGCTGTTTTTCAGCAGTAATGGCACAACAGAAGTTACGCAGTTTCTCCGTCGAATTTTTTGGTGCGCAGAATCTTGTAGGTCTCAACTATGACAGCCGCTTCAATGGTAACTCTGGCTTTGGCTACCGTGTGGGCCTTGGGTATGGTTATGGCAACGATATCGGCTTGTTTGAAAAAAAGATTAGCGGCGTGGCGGCTCCATTGGAACTGAACTATCTGCTCGGAAAGAAGAACAGCAAGTTGGAACTGGGCTTCGGCTTAAGCATGGGTGTGTATCAGATCAGGGAGATTGTGGCGTGTTTTGAAGATCCGGCTTTGCATCCTGATACAGAGAATACAGACCAAGGGTATGTTAAAATCAAGTATTACTCAGATATGGAAACCCGTTTCGGCTATTTCTTCTTCGGCAACATTGGCTACCGTTATCAGCGCCCCAACGGTTTTGTGTTTCGTGTAGGTATCTCGCCGTCATTCAACTTTGGCGACAAGTGCGGCATCAATAAGGATGCTTTCTTCCCGTATATCGGTTTCGGTTGGTCATTCTAAGCTGACCTTAAAACTACTGTGTATATGAAAAAACTATTCTTATGCTTGTTGGCAGGTGTAATGTCCCTGACCAGTTGCGATGTGTCCGATCCTGACGGACTTGCCGATCCTATGAAGTGGAGCACGGTACCTTCAGGATTGAAGAATGGTGAACTGAATGTGGAAGCCGCAGGAGGTAGTTGCCTGTTTGTCTGCAAGAACTACAAAAACTATTGGATTGCCAGCGTGGAGGAAGGAGGCAAATTCCTGGAAATGACATCAGGCAAGGAAATCAAGGGAGACTGGTATCTCATCAAGGTGGAAGACCATCAATTAAAGGTTGTTATCAATCGCAACGAAACAGGTACATCACGTTCCTTCACGGTTGGCGTACAGGCAGGAAACGCCTTTGACGCATTTAAGTTCGTACAAGGCGCAGCAAAACAATAATCTTGCAGTAAGGCGTTTCTTGCAAGGCTTTCGATGATGGCTAAAGGTTTAGTTTGAATCTGTCTTTAAATATAGCAATCTCTCTCGCTGGGATTTGAAGGCGAATAGCTAAACTCTCCCAATCGCTAATTGCTGTTTGAACCTCCTTGATGATGAGCTCTGCCACCTCTTTCTTAATCATATAACTTTCGCATGAATTTAACAAGGTTTTGATATTGGCTTTATTGGAAGACTCATTAATCAGAAGGCTCTGATATACATTGAGGGTTGGATTCATGTCATAGGCTGGTGACAGAGTCCATCCCTTTTTTGTAAGTAGGAAACCATGATTTCCGGTTTGTCAAGCCAGTTGAAATCTGCGAAAACTGATAAGCGTTCCATTCCTATTCTTTTTTTGTTGCTCTTTGCCGATTCTTTAGTCCCATATCCTGCAATGCCCTTCCGAGGTTGTCATCCTTTGCCAAGAGTAATATGTCGTCGTCCAACTGGAGGGCATAGAGTACACGCAGGTAGATTCCGATGGAAACCGTAGGCAATCCCTTCTCTACCTTGCCAAGTGTAACTTCTGAGCAGGTTGCTCTTTCTGCGACTTGTGCCATGCTTAGGTTGCGGCGTAATCTGGCGAGCTTGATTTGCTCTCCAACGATTTCCATTTTTTGAATCAACTTCCTTGGAAGCTTGTTTGCCATTGTGTTCTTTGTCATAACAATAACATTAAATATAATATGCAAATATACGTAATTTGCTTCATTATAAGATGTGTTAAGCTGTTTTTTTTATAAATAATTAAGGAAATTTCTATTCTTGAGATAGTTTCTGCTTACGAGAACAGTAGATTTCATCCTTCGTTTTCTCGCCATGGCATAATGTAATACGTAATTTCACAGCACCAAAATTTGGTAAGGGTATGCCACCAAAAAATGGAAAAGTTAAACCACCAGCGCAAATATGTACCCCCATCCGTGACACTCCATGTCATTCATGTGATCTTTGATTTATTTGTTGTGATATGCCCTTGGCTTATATTGTCAGGAACAAATTATAAAAGCACTATATGAGTTGAGGAATAAAAATATCTATAATAAAGTTAAATAATATTAAATATTTAATTAAAACTACCAAAACTCTTGCATTTCGGGGGTGTCATGTTGTATCTTTGTGTTTCAAGCCGAGAATGATTTCTAAAAACAAGAAAGAAACCTTTAAACCAAAAATCAAACAAATAACCCAACAACTAAAATGCTGCTTATGTTTACAAAATCTACAGATTTTCATGCCATCAGGTCACGACAGACAGCCCACGGTTTCCCGATCGCTTCTCGTTCGGTTCTCGTTGACTTCTCGTTAGGTCCTCGTTCGTCTCTCGTTCGTCTCTCGTTGCTTAGTCGTTAGTCTATCGAAGACCGATCGAGGACCGAACGAGGAACAAGCGAAAAACGAACGAAAGAGCAACGAATGTCGATCGAGGAAATATCGAGAAACTATCGAAAACTCGACGAAATGCCACCATCATGGCTGGCAAAACACCCTTCTGCAACCACAAACCAGCAAAATGCCTTTTGCCTCAAATCTGCTGAGGCAGAACCCTGTACTTCCAGTCCACACTGAGCATTTCCACGGCGAATAAAACCATTTCGCCCATTCCTGTAGATTCCTATGGTCCAACTATGTAGAAAGCCTTCCACGGACTTTTAATGTCTTGTTATTCCCCAAATAACCGACAGAGATAATCCCCTGTCACCCCAAATACCCTGCTACACGTCCAACAATCCCATCTTCATAGGCTCAACCACAGGCAAAACCATAAAAATCATGCAAAGTCACACCAGACCCCTCCATATCACCATTTGGCGTAATATAAGTATAGTAACTTTACAATGGTGATAAAAAGTGTATCTGCTATATTTACAGTATAACAAAAAAAGTATGCTCTCCTCACGGAGAACATACTCTCAAAATTTGGTATGGAAAATATCAATTACATGATCATTTCATAAGTTTCAGAGCTTTTACGCTCTTGTTCATCTTGGCACGTGGAGCAGCGCTAATAGTGCGGTTGCTTACTGCCTTAGCCTTGGCAGTTGCCTTGGCGATTGTTTTAGCTGCAGGACCACTTACTACGAAAGTTTCCTCACAAGCTCCCATTGCACCTAATCCAGGTACGAAATATACCACATTGAAATGGTAGGTCTTGGTAGCAGCATCGTAGTAGCTTGCTTCATATTCATCACCGAGGAGGGCATTGGCGTCACCAGCATAGATGGGAGCGCCTTCCTTATAGTCTTCTCCTGTGTATGAGTTGAATACGTGTACGGTCTTGCCGTCCTCATCCAATTGGAATTTGAGGCTTCCGCCACCTGCCCATGGTGCGATGGTAAATACACTTGCATCCTCATCGCAGGTATAGAGTGTCAGTCCCTTGTCAACTCCTTCGTAAGCCACTTTACCATAGGTATAGTTGCCAGTGAATGCCTTGCGCCATGTCTTGCCGATAGGTGATTTCACGGTGAAGGCAACACTCTGAGTGCCCTGCCATGTGCCGTTAGCATCGTAGCCGAGAGCTACGAGGGTGTAGTCACCGGCTTCGTCAACCATTACTACACGCCATCCATTCTCCTTGGTCTGTGTTGATGCGATGTCACCTGTGAAGATAGCCTGTGCTTTCTCATCAATAGCTTTATCATCAACGATAGCGCCTTTGAACACAGCATACTTAATACTTGTGAGGTCTGTACCCATGGTCATGTTAAACACCTGACCAATTTTCAGATCCTGCTGATAAGATCCGTTGTCTGCGATGTTCAGAGAGTAGTCGGCTTTCTCATATCCAGGAAGCTGGAGCGTCTCGTATCCGTTACCGAAGTTTCCTGCCCCTACAAAATACACGAGGTTCAGCATGAAGCATCCGTTCTCCTCGTCGTAGTATGAACGTTGTTTTTCGAGGTCGCCTTCCTTTTGGAGCACTTCAGTCACGTAGGTATAGGTGTCTGCCACATAGACCGTACCGTAGGTGTCGTGCTTGTCGAAGGCAACAGGTTTCAGCGTCAAGAGGTTGAGCTTCTTGTTCCAATTGAAGATCAGGTCATAGCCACCTTCTTGTTTTTCGCCATCACCAGTCCAGTTGGCGAGTTTCAGCTGTGCCTGAGTGGGATCGAGCATAGATGTGCGAATATATACTCTTTGACGATCGTCGGTACCAGCATAGTAGTAAGTAAAGGTGAAGGTGCTGTAGCCCTTAACCAATGGTTTCCACTCGCTCCATGGTGCATATTTGATGTTGACAGTCACGGTGTTGTCGCCATAGGCGCAGGTTTCACTCTTCAGGGTGAGGGTGACAGGATAAGCCTTGTCGCTCTCCAACTTGGTGAAGTTGAAGCTGATAGGCAGTTTGGCAGTGTCTTCACCGTCGGCGAATGTCACACTGTTGGCTGCGGTGAAGAGTCCCGATTCGTCGGTAGCAGCCACCTCAACGGTGAGTGCTCCTTCAGTTTTGAGACGTTTCACTTCGACCTCTACCTGGTTTTGGTTTTCCTCCAAGAGCAGTTCAGTAGCACTCTCGTTAGAGAAAAATACCTGTGCGTTGTTTGGCTTGGTCGCCATTTCGTAGTCGTCCGACGAACAGGCGGTAAAGCCAGCGATGGCAGCCAGTGCCATGAACGCTTTAGTAAATATCTTGTTCATTTTCATATTGATGTCTCGTTAAATGGTTTATTTTACAGTACCTTCAGCATATTCACCTTTCTTGGCCTTTGTTCCATCGACAGTCTTGGTGGGGTCTGGATTGTTGTGTCCCACGAGTGCCTTGTTAGCATCCAATTCAAACTGTGGAATAACCAGCGTCCAGTTGGGCTTGATACCCTTGGCATTGATGTAGAAGATGTTTGAAGGAGCGTTAGTGCCCTCGTAATACTGCATCACACCTGGCTTGATGCGTTTAGCTGATGGGAAGGCGTTACCTTCACCCCAGAATTCGATTCGCATCTGAGTGAGTACTGCCAACTGCATGTCGCGTTCTGTGGTAGCCTTACATTTGTATGCAGGGTCACGGTAGGTAGATACCCATTTGTTGAGCAGTTCTACACCTTTAGCAACTCCCTGTGACATACCGGCAGCCTCTGCACGGAGCAGGTAGAGTTCTTCCAAACGCATGATGGGCACATCGACAGCACCACCCTTAGAGTAGGTCTGGTAGTCGCCACCTGCGCAACGGAACTTCAGCGCCAAGTAGTTGGGTGCTGCTGCGAGGTATTCCTCATCGCGGCAGGTCTCATAGTCACCACGCTGACGGTCTGGATCCAAGAATTGCTTACGACGATAGTCGTTGAGGCCCATCTTGTCGTAGAGTGATTTGTCGATCATAGGACGGCTCAGTGAGCTGTAACCCCAGCCTGCCTCACCAGACATCCAACCGATGAAGTTACAGAGGTTACCCATGTTCTCTGCAGAGTAGTGGGTGTACCACAGCCATCCGCTTGTAGCGGTAGTGAAGGCGCTGTTAGCGCTTGTCAGTTCACTCTGGGTCATCATTGCAGCACCGTTAGCTTCTGCCAGTTCGATAGCCTTGTCGGCAGCGGTGTATGCTTCAGCATATTTCTTGTCCCAGAGATATACCTTAGCCTGCAGAGCCTTGATTACAGAGAGGTCTGGTGCGGTGTGATTCTTTGCAGTATAGCCAGTCTCGGTGAAGAGTTTCTCAGCTTCTTCCAAGTCAGAGAGGATGAATTTCACCATCTCGTCGTGGCTTACACGTGGATTGTTGTTAGCCTGTTCCTCTGTAGTCTCGTCGGTCACGATGGGCACGGTCAGACCGAGCACATCCTTCACGTCGGTATATTCATTCTCCACTGGCTCGAAGAGTGCCATGAGCAGATAGTACTCAAATGCACGGTAGCCGTATGCCTGTGCGGCATAGTTCTTATCTTCGTTCTTGGGTTCTGCGATACCTTTGTAGGTCTTGATGGCATCGTTGGCACTCTTGACAAACATATAGAGTGTGCGCCAAGGCAGGTAAGAGAAGTAACTGCTGGGACCCATGCTGCCATTCATAGTGTTGTAGTCGCGATACCAGTCATAGCCTGAGTTAGAACCACCGGGATACATGTCACCGAGCATTTCGGTGAATGCAATCATTAACTGTGGATAAGCCATATCGGTCTCGTGAACCTGCTTGCCCTCATAGACGAGATAGCCCTGGCAGAACTGTGACGACATACCGTTGATGGCGCTGACAAGTCCGGCATCTTTCATCTGGTCCTCAGTGGCGTGTTCCTCTTCTGGAAACACTTCCTCGATACAACCTGTCAGTGACAGTGCGGCACCGAAAGCCAGAACAGAATATAATGTCTTGAATATTTTCATTGTCTTACTGTTGTTAAATGTTAGAACTGTACGGTGATACCACCTGAGATGGTGCGCATGGGTGAGTAGTAAGTAGCGTTCGACATGTCGTTATAGTTCTGACGTGGATCGAAGCCCTTACGAGCTGAGATGTAAGCCACGTTTTCGCAAGCCACGTAGAAACGGAGGCTACTGATGTCGATCTTCTTGGTGAGCGCAGCGGGCAGGGTGTAACCGAAGTTGATGTTGTTGATGCTCAGATAGCTTGACGAGGTCAGGAAGCGTGTTGATGTAGCACTGTTATACTGATCGTCGAAGTTGAAGCGTGGAATGTTTGATGAAGTGTTGTTGGCACTCCATGAGTTCAGCAGATCCTTGTGGAAGTTCCAACCGCTTGTTGATGCTGTTGGAGCGCCCATGAACTGGGCGTATGTGGCATCGTAAGACTTACCGCCGAGCTGATAGGTGCAGTTGACACTGAAGTCGAAACCATAGAACTTAACGCTGGTACCGAAACCGCCTTGCCATTTAGGAACGGTGGTCTTCTCGGTCACGTAGTAGTCTGCCTCTGTGAATTTGTTGGTCTTTTCACGACCAGTCCAGATGGGTTCGTTGTTGGCATCGAGAATCTGTTTGCCAGTTGCTTCATCCTCTTGGTAGGTGTTCTTCCACCAGAGTGATTCACCAGTTTCAGGATCTACACCAGCATAGTCTTTCATACGCCATGTGTAGATAGACTGGTCTTCTGCGATGAAGAAGCTACCGTCGGTATAACCATTGACTTTCTTTCCGCTTGCAGTATAGAAGCTGGAAGTCTTGTGCTGGTCGTCCAGACGTGAGATACGGTTCTTGATAGATGAGATATTGAAGTTAACATTCCAGTCGATGTTCTTAGTGCGGAACAGGTTAGCCTGGATGTCGAGTTCGATACCGGTGTTGTACATGTCACCAACGTTAGCAAAATAGCTGGTGTAGCCGACAGAAGGAGCGGTAGAGAACTGCATCAGCATGTCGGTGGTCTTGCGGTAGAAGTATTCTACGCTACCGGTGACGCGCTTGAAGATTTCAAACTCAAAGCCTGCGTTGAAGTTGGTCTGAGTTTCCCAGGTGATGTCTTTGTTACCCTTGCGGTAGAATGAAGTACCTACCTCGTCGTTAGAGTTCTGGATGACAAACTGGTCGGTGTAACGGAAGTTACCGATGTTGTCGTTACCCTGTGAACCGATAGATGCCTTCAGTTTCAGCATGTTGACCCATGATGACTGGAACCAGTTTTCTTTAGAGATAATCCATGCACCACCGGCTGACCAGAAGTTACCCCAACGGTTATCGGGATGGAAGCGGCTGGAAGCGTCGCGACGATAAGAAGCCGAACCGTAGTAGCGGTTGTCGTAGTCATACTGTACACGTCCGAAGAAACCTTCGTTGTTGTAGCGGTCTTTAGAAGAGTAGGCATTCTTACCATCCACTACAGCGCCACCCAGTTCGAGGTTGGTATCGCTAAACATCTTCGACTTGCTGGCGGTGAGGTATGCTGCACGTGAATCGTAGTATTCGTGACCGAGCATCACACCGAGGTTGTGATGTGTGTCGATTGTGGTGTTGTAGTTCAGAATCTGCTGGAAGTTGTAGCTGCTATTGCGCTGGTGTGCTTTCTGCAGTGTACCACCGGTAGTGTCAAACTGTCCGTAGTATTTGTTGAGCATTTCAGTGCTGCGATATTCATCTACGTTATAAGTACCGTTGATGGTCAGTGTCAGACCTTCCATGAAGGTGAAATCTGCGAAACCACTCAGCGTAAAGGCATTACCTTCCACGTTGCGCTTGTTGAGCAGGTTATCCTGCAATGGGTTGGCATCGTTGATGAAGTTACGTGAGAGACCAGCATTCATTCCGTTACCATAGTCGCGCATGGTGATACCATTGTCATCAACCATGATAGAACCATCGGCATTACGCAGATAGAGTGGATAGATAGGAGCCATCTGAGAAGTGAATGCCCAAATGTTACCGGTAGATGTTTCTTTACCGTTGTCGTTTGAGTTCAGTGAGTTGTTGTCGTAGCGTGCAAATGAAGCATTAGCACCTACCTTCAACCATTTCTTGACTTGATAGTCACCGCGCATACGAGCAGAGAAGCGCTTGTAGTCGCTGGCATAGGTGATACCTTCGTTGTTCAGGTATCCAGCAGAGAGATAGAATGTAGAACGATCGCTTGCACCGTTTACCGATACATTGTACTCCTGACGAAGTCCGTTGCGAGTACCTTCATCCTCCCAATTATCTGGAGTGATGAGATAGTCCTTACCGTTGTAATTCACTACACGCCCCAGTGTGGCATTAGGATTGAGACGACCGTCAGAACCAATCAGATATTGTCCATCGGGCACTGTCCAGATGTTGTAACCCAGACCGCCGTTATCCTGTGACTGTCCAATCTGAGTGGCAGCCTGTTTCCAAGCATCGGTATCCGACATACCGCCAGCCACAAGGTTGTTCTTCACAGCGCTGTAGTACATCTCATAATACTGTGCAGGGCTTTTCACTACATCGTAGTGTTGCAGGGCACGGCTGTTTGAACCCCATTTAGCATCGAAGGTGATGGTAGCATCCTTGCCTTTCTTGGCTTGTTTGGTAGTGATGATGATCACACCGTTAGCACCACGTGCACCATACAATGCAGAAGAGGCAGCGTCTTTGAGCACGGTCATGCTCTCCACATCGTTAGGGTTGAGGTTGTTCAAATCGTTGGGGTAGGGGGCGCCATCTACGATGATCAGAGGGTCTTTACCTGCATTCAGAGAACCGAAACCACGAATGCGGATGGTAGAACTACTGCCTGGTGCACCATCGTTAGAAGTCAGGGTCACACCAGCCACAGCACCGGCAAGGGCGTCAGTAACGTTACTTACCTGTGAAAGGGCGATGTCTTCCGAACCTACCACTTTGGCGGAACCAGTAAATGCTGATTTCTTGGCTTTACCGAAGGCAACGACCATGACCTCATCGAGGCTGTTCTGGTCTGGTTCCAATTGGATGCTCATCTTCTGGGCAGCCTTCTTTCTTACTGTTTGCATGCCGACATAAGAGAATTCCAGTTCGGCATTCGCTTTCTGGACATTGAGGGTAAAATTACCGTTCATGTCTGTGACTGCGCCAGTGTTACTGCCAACGACTTTTACAGAGACACCTATCAGCGGTTCTCCGTCTTCGCTGGACACCACGGTGCCCGTCACTTTCGTTTGCGCCACAATAGATCCTAAAGTGAGGAACATGAGCGCAAGAAGCATTGTTAGTCTTTTCTTCATAAACACTCTCGTTAATTATTTAAGTTATAATATTGATATAATTGATATTTCGTTTTATCCCGATTAACAGGAATTATGTACTAATTATGCATATAAATTTCCACTCATTTCTCATTGAAGTTTGCACTTATTATACTTTGCTCACTATTTTCGTGCAAATATACAACATTTTTTCACAATAAACAAGGTTATTCTTAAAAAAAGTAGCATTTGCGCTTATTTTTTTTCGTTTTGACGAATTTTCGGCGAATTTATAAGCAAAACTATAAGTCTTCACGTGCGCACGCGTATTATATATAGGTATAAGTGTGTATTCAGAACACTAATGAATACTAACTATTCACACGATTCCACCCCATCCAACAATGCCACAAAAAAGCAAGATGTTTTACCTGCAAATCTGACTTCCGCCAGATTAAAATTTGCCTGAATCCAATAATATCCAACGCCATTTTCCTACTATACCACCAAAATAAGCCCACATCCATCCATCAACAAACGTTAATTTCATCTTCCAAACAAAGAAACAACACCCCAATAACACCAAACGACCCATCAACACCCCAAATTTCAACAAACAACCCTATTTATATTGCGCTGATTATTTGTTCCTTATATCTTTTTTATGCCTATGTTATGCCTTTTTTGTGACCAGTTTGTGACTATTCCATTTCTTTTGCTTATCTTTGCAACATCACATATTAAAAATATAATATGAAGAAAGCCAATAAAAAGGCCAATGATCCGAGCAAAGGCAGTATTCAGAACTTTGCCAATCGTTTCGTTGACTCCACAAAAGGACCTATAAAGTTGCGAGTGCGGGCACGTGCAGACGGCAACTTTGTTTTGTTCTTCGATCAGTATATTGGAGAAGGAAAGCACAAGTATGAATTTTTAAAATTGTATCTTGTACCGGAAAGTGGCCGCAATGATACACCGAACAAGACACGTAATAACAAGACGTGGGAACAGGCTATGACTATTAAGGCGCAGCGCATAGTCGATATGCAAAACGGCACATTAGGATTCAATAAAGCCCGTGAGCACCGTAACGCGAATGTGCTGGACTATCTTATTACAATGAAGGAAAAGGCGCAAGAGAACGGAAAAATAGCACAAGTACAAGGATTCTCCAGCGTTTGGGGACATCTAATCCGCTTTACCGGAAAGGAAGTGATAAAGTTCACAGAGATAACACCCGAATTTTGCAAGGACTTTATTGACTACCTCCGTACAGCCAAAACAATGCCGAGACATCCGATCCCCGCCAAAATAAAGAATCCGCCCAAGGCCACGCCTCTGGCGCTGGGTACATGTCAGCTTATACAATCGTATTTTAACATCATGCTGACTGATGCCAAGTTGCGTGAGGTTATTACCTCAAACCCGATGGATCTGGTTCCTCGTCACCACAAAATAAAACGCACAATCAGCGCTGCAAATATCACATTTCTCACCATCGATGAGCTTCAAAAGTTAATTGACACACCGTGCGAATATAAGCCGCTATTAAAAAATGCGTTTCTTTTCAGTTGTTCAACGGGATTAAGATGGAGCGACGTGACAAAACTGACGTGGGGCGAGGTGCGTCGCGGCGATGATCCTCTTTACGGTTGGTCCTACAACACCCACATCAAAAAGGTCAATAAAGAAGAGTATTCACCAATACCCGAGTTGGGCCGAATGTTTCTCCCACTGTATGAGGGCGATGACAATGCCGTTATTTTCCCTATAAAGTGGAATGGTCATTTAACGGAGGATCTTATGCGCTGGACGAAAAAAGCGGGTATAATGCGCCGCATCTCCTTCCATGTCTCCCGCCATACAGCCGCAACACTCAACCTAACATTGGGCGCAGATATTACAACAGTGAGCAAATTGTTAGGCCACGCCCGAATTGTTAACACGATGATTTATGCAGAAGTGTTGAACGAGGCTAAAAAGGCAGCCGCAGACAAGCAAAGCGGTATTTTCAAGTTCGACCAGGACAATAACACAGAAATAACAAACAACGTAATAACCGATAACGAATAAAACCAATTCATTATGACAGCATTTCAGATAAAAGACTAGATTGAGCAGTATATTAGTTCTGGTTTGCGGGAGTTCTCATAGATGGGGACTCCTTTTTTTGTCGCTATACTCTTTTTGAAGGTAGCAATTAAATCACGAAACAAGGTCACAAATTTTGGATTTAGGCCAAAAAATCTTATCATTGTATTCATAAAGCGGCCGGTCTCAACTGTTGTTTCTTCATATTGCAACATTTGTGACCAATTTGTGACTAAATTAGCCACCTACTTTCTTCTAAATTCCTCTCATTTATTGTTTATCAACGCGTTATGTATTTTTTAATTGCGCATTGGTGGTTTATATGCATAATTAGTGAATAATTAGTGAATAATTCCCGTTGATCGGGTCAAGACGAAATATCAATTATATCAATATTATAACTTAATAATTAACGAGAGTGTTTATGGAAAAAAGACTCATGATGTTTTTGGCAGGCTTATTCCTTAGTCTTGGAATGGCTTTTGCCCAGACAAAAGTCACTGGTACCGTAATTTCTCAAGAGGACGACCAGCCCATTATAGGTGCTTCAGTTCTCGTACAGGGCCAGCGCTCCGGTACAGTGACCGATGTGGATGGTAAGTTTACCATCAGTGTGCCATCAGGCAAGAAAATCACTATCAGTTACATTGGTATGGAATCCCAGACCGTAACACCTAAGAACGGTATGACCGTGACGCTCCGCTCCAGTGCAGAACTGCAGGAAGTGGTTGTGACCGGTATGCAGAAGACCGACCGCCGACTCTTTACTGGTTCTACTACTAAGGTGGATGCCGAAAAGGCCAAGTTGGACGGTGTGGCAGATATCTCCCGTTCGCTTGAAGGACGTGCGGCTGGTGTATCGGTGCAGAACGTAAGTGGTACTTTCGGTACAGCTCCGAAGATTCGTGTTCGTGGTGCTACGTCTATCTATGGCTCATCACGCCCCCTCTGGGTTGTTGATGGCGTCATCATGGAAGATGTGACCGAGGTTGATGCCGACCAGTTGTCATCAGGTGATGCAGAGACATTGATTTCTTCTGCTATTGCTGGTTTGAACGCTGACGACATCGAATCGTTCCAAATTCTGAAAGACGGTTCTGCAACTTCTATCTACGGTGCACGTGCCATGTCTGGTGTGATCGTTGTGACCACTAAGAAAGGTAAGTCTGGACAGACCCGTATCAACTACACCGGTGAGTTTACCATGCGTTTGAAGCCTTCTTATTCAAACTTCAACATTATGAACTCGCAGGAGCAGATGGGTATCTACAAGGAGTTGGAGGCCAATGGTCTGATCAGCTTTGGTCGTACCTACCGTGCTTCATCAAGCGGTGTCTATGGTAAGATGTATCAGTTGATGAACACTTACAATCCTGCAACAGGTTCGTTCATGTTGTCTCAGACTGAAGAGGCTAAGAATGCTTACCTCCGTGAGGCTGAGATGCGCAACACCAACTGGTTCGACGAGTTGTTCTCTAACGCTATCCAGCAGAACCACTCTATCAGCATGTCAACAGGTACCGACAAGGCTCAGTACTATACCTCGTTCTCTATCATGGACGACCCAGGATGGACTGAGCAGTCAAAGGTTCGCCGTTATACTGCATCTATCAATGCCATGTATAATGTGAACAAGAAGGTCACCCTCAACATGATTGCCAATGCCAGCTACCGTAACCAGCGTGCTCCTGGTACAACCAGTCAGAGCGTTGATGCGGTGACCGGTAATGTAAGCCGTGACTTCGACATCAACCCTTACTCTTATGCAATCAACTCAAGCCGTGCGCTTGATCCTAACGAGTTCTATACTCGTAACTATGCTCCTTTCAATATCCACAATGAGTTGGCAAACAACTTCATGAACCTCGACGTAGTGGATTTGAAATACCAGGCAGAACTCAAGTATAAGCCCATCAAGAAGGTTGAGCTTGCTGTACTCGGTGCCTACAAGTACTCTACCACTACTCAGGCCAACGAGATTCACGAGAACTCTAACATGGCACAGTCATTCCGTGCAATGGACGATGCCACTATCCGTGACAACAACCCTTGGCTCTACAGCGATCCCGATAAACCCAACACCAAGCCCGAATCAGTGCTTCCTGTAGGTGGCTTCTATCGTGAGACCAAATATAAGATGAGCAGCTGGGACTTCCGTGCTACTGCACAGTATAACGATGTATTCAACGAAGACCATATCGTGAACCTCTATGGTGGTATGGAAATCAACGATACACAGCGTAGCCGCAGCTACTTCAACGGTGTAGGTATGCAGTATGACATGGGTTACCTCGGATCATACGACTACCTCTTCTTCAAGCAGTCAGCAGAGCAGAACGCAATGTACTACAGCTTGAGCAACAGCTATGGTCGTGAAGTTTCATTCTTCGCCACCGCTACCTATTCTTGGAAGGGCCGCTACGTTATCAATGGAACTACCCGTTACGAAGGTTCTAACCGCCTGGGTAAATCTCGTTCAGCACGTTGGTTGCCTACATGGAACGTCTCTGGTGCATGGAATGCTCACGAAGAGCCTTGGTTCCAGAAGACTTTCAAGACTGCGTTGACACACGCTACCCTGAAGGCTTCTTATTCACTGACTGGTGACAAACCTGCTGTGACCAACTCACAGGCTATCATTCAGTCGTTCAACCCCTGGCGTCCATTCGCAAGCGACAAGGAGTCTGGACTTAATATTTACGACTTCGCAAACCCCGATCTGACCTATGAAAAGAAACATGAGCTCAACATTGGTGTTGACCTCGGCTTCTTGAACAACCGACTCAACGTACAGTTCGACTGGTATCGTCGTAACAACTACGACTTGATCGGTATGCGCACCACCAACGGTACAAAGGGTACTATCAACGAGTATGCCAACGTCGCTTCTATGCGCTCACATGGTGAGGAACTCTCTATCTCTTCTAAGAATATTGTCAGCAAGGACTTCAAGTGGAACACCGACTTCATCTTCTCTCACGTGAAGACTAAGATTACCGAACTCGACAACCGTTCACGTTTGATCGACATGGTAACCGGTACCGGTTTCGCTAAGAAGGGCTATGCTTACCGTTCACTCTTCTCATTCGACTTCAAGGGACTTAATGCCAATGGTATTCCTCAGGTAGTTAATGAAAAAGGTGAGATTGTTACCAGCGACATCTACTTCCAGAGCCGCGATATCGACTACCTCGTTTACGAAGGACCTACCGATCCTACCATTACCGGTTCACTCGGCAACTCATTCACTTATAAGAACTGGCACCTGAACATCTTTGCTACCTATGCTTTCGGCAATGTGGTACGCCTTGATCCTGCTTTCTATGCCAGCTATTCTGACCTCGACGCTATGCCGAAGGAGTTCAAGAACCGTTGGACCGTTTCTGGTGACGAGAACAAAACCACTATTCCTGCTATTCCTGACCTCCGTCAGCTGCAGGCAGACACTAAGCTCTCTTATGCTTTCAACGCTTACAACCGTTCTACCGACCGCGTTGCTAAGGGTGACTTCATCCGCATGAAGGAGATTTCAGTGGCATACGACTTCCCACAGACTTGGCTCAACGCTCTCAAACTGAAGAGTGCCAGCATCAAGCTGCAGGGTACCAACCTCTTCCTGATCTACTCAGACAAGAAACTCAACGGACAGGATCCTGAATTCTTCAACACCGGTGGTGTGGCTGTTCCTATGGCCCGTCAGTTCACCTGCACCGTAAGAGTTGGACTTTAATCAAACTTAATAGAAAGGAACAATAAGATGAAAAAACTTAGCATATTATCACTGGCCGCAGGAATGCTCGCACTTGCTTCGTGTGACAGCTATCTCGACAAGCTCCCCGATGATCGCGCCGAGGTTAACAGCCTCGACAAGGCAAAGAAGTTCCTCGTATCGGCCTATCCCAACCATTCGCCCAACTTTGTCTTCTTTATGAGTGGTGACAACGTGACCGACAATGGTGTACTCTATACTGCACAGCCTAACCAGACAAATGCCTATAAATGGGAACCCATCGAGACTGAGGGTAACGATGACCCGAAGCAGGTTTGGAATGCTAACTACGAGGCTGCGGCTGTAGCCAATATGGCGCTTGAGGCGTTGGCAGGCGATGAATCTGCTGATGCTCAGGCACTGCGTGCCGAAGCACTGCTCTGCCGTGCCTTCGCCATGTTCCAGAATGCCAATATGTTCTGTATGGCATGGAACGATTCCAAAGCTGACGAATACCTCGGTATTCCTTATCCTAAAGTAGCTGGTGTATCTGTCAACGAGCGTGGAACGCTGCGTCAGACCTATGAGAATATCAATGCTGATATCGAAGAGGCTCTTCCTCTGCTCAACGATGGTTATCTCACCGTACCTAAGTATCACTTCAACCAGAAGGCTGCTTATGCCTTTGCTGCCCGCTTCAACCTGTTCTATCAGAACTGGGACAAAGCTATCGAATACGCTACCAAGGCATTGGGTGGAAACCCAAGCAGTCTGATGCGTGACATGGACAGCTATGCTACTTTGGCTGGCGTTGATGACATCCACAACAAATGGATCCGTTCTAGTGAGAACTGCAACCTCATGTTTGTCGATGCCGTTTCTATCAACGGACGTGCCAACCGTGGTTCATCAAGCTACAAGCGTTTCTGCCACAACAGGGATATAATCACAACACAGACTATGTGGGCTAAAACTCCTTGGTCTGAATCAGCCAGTGCTGCAACTAAGAATGCCCTTCATGAAGCTCGTCGCATGTATGGTTCTAACCAAGCGGTGTATATTCCCAGCTTGATCGAGGACTTCGAAATCAGAGATAAGATTAACCAAACTGGTTATGCCCACGTGGTTGATCCCGTCTTCACCGGTGACGAGACCATCTTGACTCGTGCTGAGGCTTACATCATGAAGAAAGACTACGACAAGGCACTTGCTGACATGAACACATGGCTCACCGCTCACTGCGATGTGACTTCGCCCAAGTTCTTGACGCTCACTGTTGATAATGTTAATACAGCGCTCGATGCCATCCGCATGACCGAGGTTCCCTCGCGTGCAGTGGGAGAAGAGAGCATCAAGAAACCGCTCAACCCACAGGGCTTCACCGTTGAGGAAGGCACTCAGACCAATATGATCTATGTGGTACTCCAGATGCGTCGTATCACCACCATGTATCAGGGTCAGCGTTGGCTCGACATCAAGCGTTGGGGTATTGAGTTCACCCACCATCTTGATGGTGAAGACAATCTCGTCTTCAAGGCTGGTGACCTTCGCGGTGCTATCCAGTTGCCTAACGACGTCATAGAAGCTGGACTTGAGCCCAACCCCAGAGAAACAGCAACCCAGAATTAATTATAACGAACGAAAGGAATAAAGATATGATGAAACATATTACAATGTCGCTCGTTGCACTGCTCATGAGTGTTGCATTCGTGTCGTGTGACAACGACGATCCCAATAGCGAATCGATCTTCAAGACCGAAACGAAGAACGAGACCGAGTTCGACAAGTGGCTTAACACCAACTTTGTGGAGCCATACAATATCAAACTCTACTATCTATATAACGACAAACTGACAGACAACTACTACAACGTAGTGCCTGCCACCATCACCAACTCGAAGGCTATGGCCAAGATGATCAAACACGTATGGCTCGATGCTTATGTAGAGGCTTGCGGTGCAGACTTCTTGAAGGCTAATGCTTTCCGTGTGTTCCAGTTTATCGGTTCACCAGAATTCGACGGTCAGGGTAAAATCGTGCTCGGTACTGCTGAAGGTGGTGTTCAGGTAACTCTCTTCCGTCTCAATGAGCTTGACCTCGACCATATCTATGTGAATCAGGATGAGCCGTTCCGTGCGAAAGCAAAATTGCCTCTGGACCTCAACTACTGGTACTTCCACACCATGCACCATGAGTTCTGTCACATCTTGACGCAGAAGAAGGACTATAGCACCGACTTCCAGACCATTTCTGCCGGTAAATATCACTCTACCGACTGGATCAACGTGAAAGACGAAGACGCTATTCAAGAAGGATTCGTTACTGGTTATGCCAGTGGTGAATACAATGAGGACTTTGCTGAGGTTTATGCCAACTACGTCACTTCAAGCGATGAGTCTTGGGAGGCACGCCTCGACAAAGGTATTCAGTATCATTTTGAAGGTATAGATAGTAAAGGTGACCCAATTGAGGAAGAAACAGAAAATAAAGTAAAAGTCCCTGGACAACATTTCTGGGGATATCCATCTTGGAATGAGCTAAAAGCTGCTGGTTTTTCTGCTATTACATATAAAGGAAAAGACAAGGATGGTAAATCAATTTCTGTCAATGCTCGTGGTTTCCTTACAAATCAGAAACTTGCGGAACTTGGTTTTGTTAAACTCACAAGTCCAAGTGTTTCTTCTACTGCAGGTAAGGACATCATCAACTCCAAACTTGAAATCGTGCGCAGCTATCTGCACGACTCTTGGGGTATCGACCTTGAGAAGCTCCGCACTATCGTGCTCCGCCGTTCGGCAGAGGTTATGAATATGGATTTAACAACTCTTAATTAAGCAATCCGACTATGAAAAAGATCTATAACATTCTGTTCGTCCTTCTCGCTGGTCTGTCGTTTGTGGCATGTTCCAACGAAGTGGATGACGTATTCGATAAGTCGTCTGCCGACAGAATCCAGGAGGCAATCAATGCCGACATGAAAATGTTGGTTGATGCACCTAATGGTTGGCTGATGGAGTATTATGGTGCCAGCAAATATGGTGGTTACAATATGTTCGTCAAGTTCAATGCAGACAACACCGTAACAGCTGCCAACGAGTTCTTCGATGAGGGCACTCGTGCTACCTCTCACTTCAAACTCGAGCAGAGTCAGGGTGTATTGCTCTCGTTCGATGAGTATAACAAAATTTTCCACATCTTCTCTGATCCTGCCAACATATTGCAGGTAGGTGACAAAGGTAAGGGATTTGAAGGCGACTTTGAGTTCCGTGTCATCAAGGCAGAGGCAGACCGCTTCGAACTTCAGGGCAAGAAGCATGGTCAGAAGATTGTGATGACTCGTCTGGCAGAAGACCTCAACTGGGACAACTACTTCAAGGCAGTAGAAAACATGGAAAAGCTGTTGACCTACAAGAGCTATGCCATCGATTTTGGCGGCGAGGCTCCGCTGACCATCGTCAGAAGCAATCGTACCTTCACTTATCACGATGCTAAAACCGATAATGATGTGGTTATCCCTTTCATCGTTACCGATCAGGGCTTGAAATTCAAGAAACCAATTGTGATTGGTACTGATTCTATCACCATGTTGACTCCTGCTGCTGACGAAACTTGGAAGACTGACGGCAAGGGATGGACCGTGAACTATGTATTGCCTACTCTCGTAGAGCAACTCACCGATCCTAACACATTCTGGTCGTTCAAGAAGGGCGCAATGAGCAAAACAGCTGCTCTTTACTTTGCAAAAGCTGAAGAAGCCAGTGCTTCAGAAGGTGAGGATGTTAAGTTCATCGCATTCGGCGTGAATCCTAATGCTCCTAATCTTGGATGGGGTGTATTATTCCGCAGTGGTAACTATATAGGAACGCTTCTTCCAACAGTAACTCCGCTTGATGGTACTCACCTCTCATTGGCTATGAAGAGTTACGACCAAAATGGTCAGTACTATTTTAATAAAGGTTATAAGTACATCACCAATGGTATCCTCCGTGGAACATTCGAATTGAGCACCGACAATCCTAAGAGCCCATCATACATCCGCTTGACTCGCACCGATGCAGATGCTCCAGGTGAATGGATGGATGTATTCCCCGGTCTGAATTCGTACGATGCAGGCGAATAAGAGAAATTCTCTATAAGTCTATAATGAATAAAGGTGTGACTCCTATATGGGGTCACCCTTTTTTTCTTGCCTATATGCCAGATTATCATTACCTTTGTCTCGCACTATCAAACATAATACTCAAACGCTGAAAGATGACACGCGAAGAAGCACTTGCTCAAGGCATTAACCTATGTGACACCAAACACTCCATGAAACGAAGGGGAGTGTGGCACAACTATCACCACCAAGGCATTTATATGGTGACCTTGGCTGTTGAAGGGAGAGTGCCATTGTTAGGACGTCTTGTTGCAGATGAAACAAATAAAGCCCCTGATGAAGTACGGGCACATGTGCAACTCTCAAAACTTGGGGAAATCATCCTTAAGGAGGAAGTGCAGAAAATCTCTCGGTTCTATCCTATGGTAGAAGTATGGAGAATATGCATCATGCCCGACCATATCCACATGATAATAAGGGTGAAGGACAATATGCCACCAGGTAAAACCTTGGGCAACGTGGTGCGTGGTTTCAAAACAGGGTGCAGCAGGGCGTGGTGGAAACTGATGCCTGATCCTTGGGGAAAAGCCCAAGGAACGGAAGCTCACTCCCAAAGAACTGGAGGTGCAATGCAGGGAACTAAAGGCGCAACCCAAGGAGCGGGTGGCGCAATGCAGGGAGCGGAAGGCAATGCTCAAGCTTCCGTTTCTTCGGCTTTTCCCGAAGACCATCGCCCTGTGCTTTTCGAAGCCGGCTACAACGACAAGATCCTGCTACACGAAGGGCAGCTTGCCAACTGGAAGGCTTACCTCGACGATAACCCACGACGTTTGCTTATCAAACGCATGTATCCAGATTTCTTCACCGTGTGTCACGATATAGAGATCGCAGGAAGGAAATGCCAGATGATTGGCAATCGCTTCTTGCTGGATGTGCCCGACAAAATGGCGGTTATTGTACATCGTCGATATACAGACGAGGAGATTGCCCGTCTGCAAAAGGAGTGGTTGGCATGTGGCGAACGGGGTGGTGTGTTGGTAAGTGCTGCCATTGCACCGAAAGAAAAGGACATCTTGCGCAAAGCATTGAACCTTGGGTATTCTATCATCTTGTTGCGCGAAAACGGTTTCCCAGAGCTATACAAACCGACGGGTGAGAGTTTCAATGCGTGTTCCATGGGACAACTGTTACAGATAAGTCCATGGAACTATCACATGGATCGCAAGAAGATTACACGCGAACAATGTCTGGAACTCAACATGATGGCAGAAACGATTTGCCGATAAATCATGATATTAGCGAAGTGTGCTATTTCATGATTTGTTGAACAACAGGGTGATGACGAAGCCAACCATGAAGATGACACACGTGCCGAGCACGATAGAGAGATAGGGATGGAGATGTGGTCCAGGCAGATTGAGTGGGCCAGCCAACGAAATCCAACCGATGACGAAGATGCCTGAAAGACAACCGATGAAGGCGGCACGACGACCGATGTGTCGCGTGCAAGCCAAGAAAAACAATCCTAACATGCCACCAGAGAAAATGCTACTCAACGTCCACCAAGCATCGATGATACTCTCTACCTGCAACATGGCAAGCGCTACCAGGGCACCCAAGACGCCCACGACAACTGAAGCGGTGCGCAATACAACGAGTTCGGGACCCGATGCAGTGCTGGTGTTGCCCTTGCGACGACGCCAGTGGGGCAATAAGGGACGGAAATAGTCGGTCAGAATGATGGTGGCTGCCGACGTGACACTGGTCGATACGGTGCTCATGCCCGCAGCAAAGATACTGGCAATGAGCAGCCCGCGCAGTCCCAAGGGCAAACTATCCACTATGAAATAAGGGAATACATAGTCGGGCTTGGCAGCAATATCGTCGGGCAGATAACCTGTGCCCGACTCGTAGAAAGCATAGAGCGATGTGCCGATCATGAAAAATAGCGCAGAGACCGGTATGAAGAGATAGCCACCGAATAGGGCAGAGAAGCGTGCATCGCTGTCGCTCTTGGCAGCATGATAACGCTGCACGTAGTTTTGATCGATGCCATAATTCTGCAGATTGATGAAGATGCCATAGATGAGACATACCCAGAAGGTGCTCTCGGTGAGACTTGCACCAAACGATCCCAACGACAGTTTGTTGCCTTCGGGAGAATGGGTGGCTATGTCGATAATCTGCATAGGCCCATCGGGCAATGAGAATATCAGTATCAGCAAACACAATAGTGCACCGCCGATGAGAATGAAGCCCTGTATGGCATCTGCCCATATCACCGCACGCAAACCGCCCAGCATCGAATAGATGACGATGGCAACGGTGGTGGCGATGATGACCACATGGAGATTCCACCCCATCAGAATATACATGGGTACTGCCAACAGATAGAGGATGCTACCCATACGGGCTATTTGTGTGAACAGATAGCATGCCGAAGCATAGAGGCGAGCCCATGGACCAAACTTCTCTTCAAGGAAACTATAGGCTGATACCGAACCGCTCTTGCGGTAGAAGGGTACGAAATAGCGAGCTGCAATCCAACTGGCTATCGGTATGGATAACGAGAAAACGAAAGCGTTCCAGTTGCTGGCATAGGCTTTACCGGGATAGCCGATATAGCTGATGCTCGATACATAGGTGGCAAAGATAGACATGCCCACTACCCATCCGGGCAGCGATTTGCCTGCAGAAGTAAATTCATCGGCAGAACTTCCTCGACGGAAAAAGGTACAGCCGAAGACCACGATGCCGATGGTGAATAGCAGAAATACGATAAAGTCGATAATATGCATAGGGTATAGTTAGTGTTGTAGAATCTGTTGTGAACGATGGTGACTGCCGCCTTCCAACTGTTCGCTACCTCCGTAGGGCAGTTGCAGCGTGGCATGGTCACCCTGCGGAATCATGATGTCGATATAGAAAGTGTGTCCCTCCATTCGCCAATCTACGCTTACGGTGCCGTGTGCCGATGCCGTAGAACCTTTACACCAGTGGATGTCGCCCACGGGGTGAGGTGCTATCAGCAGGTCATTGCCCCGTCGCTGTATGCCCAGCAGGTCGGGTATGAGGAAATTTTCAATATGAGCCATCATGAAGTGGTTCATCGATGCACCATGCTTCGGATTCCACTGTTCGGTGAGTGTTGTCATGCCTTGCTTGATCTGATAGCCATAGCCTGGTACCTCGTCGTGGTTGAGCATGCGGTAGAGCAACTCCCGTTGTCCACCGTCGATGAGTGCTTTGAAGAGATAGCGGTTGCCTATATCGCCCGTGGTCAATCGGTCACCATGCTGATGGATATCAGCCACGAGTTGATCTAACACCGCCTGACGGTCGCCATCGGGAACGAGATTCATACAGAGTGCGATGGCTTGGGCACACTGGCTGCCAGAGGCATAACGATGGGTTTGCGGATTGTAGAATTCGCGATTGAAAGCCTCTCGGATGCTATCGGCACGTGCTTCTCCCATCAGATGGTTCCACCAGTAATAATGTGCGGTAGATACCAAAGGCATGGGAGTGTTGCGTGCAAAACCAGCACGCCAAGGACCATAGTCATACCAATCGCCAAGTCCCATGCGCAGTATGTAACACGAGTCTTGCGATGCCAGATAATCGACATAGCGCTTCATCGGCTTGTAGTACTGTCGGATGAGACTATCGTCACCATAGTATTGCTGATAGAGAAACGGCAGCGCGATAAGTGCCCCGCCCCATTCTGGCGATTCGAGGAAGGGTTTTGCCCAGTCGCCGGTAAACACGGTATATTCTGGAGCTGTCTCAGGCATAGCCCCATTGGGATGTTGGGCATCTGCCATGTTCTGCATGGTCTGTTGTATCATCGTTCTGCAGTCGTAGTTGTAGAGCAATGCCTCGCCGTTGAGCCAGTCTTGTTCGAGCCATCCCAGTTTCTCACGGTGTGGGCAATCGGTCCATACCGCCTGCCAGTTGCTGCGTATGGCACGGTCGATGATGCGGTGGGTGGCATTGATGCGAGGGTTGCTACACTCAAAACTGCTGGTGCGTGGTGCTGCATTATAGACAAAGCAAGATCGGATATGGCGTAAAGTCTCGATGTCGCCCTCCACTTGGAGGTATCGGAATCCATAATAGGAGAAGACGGGATGCCACGTCTCTGTGCCCTTTCCACTAAGCGTGTAAGTATAATAATGTGGGCGACCGGTTTGCTTCTGATTGCAGCGCAGGTCGTCGGTGAGTGTTTCTGCCGGTGTAATCTTGATGTGTTGCCCACGCTTTCCCTTGACGGTAATCTCAGGAAATCCCGCAAGGTTCTGTCCCATATCGAACACCAATATAGAGTCGCGACGCAAAGTTTGCGCCACTTCATAGTGTTCCATCACTTTGACAGGATATGCCAACTGAGGACGCAGGATTCCTTTGGGTGCCTGTTGCACCACAACAGGATGCCATGTGGTGGAGGAGATGCGTGCATCGTAGTCTTCGCCGCCATACAGACTGTTGAAGGTGATGGGCGATAGACTCCACTGCCATGCGGTATCGCTGACAATCGTCTCTTTACTGCCATCGTGATAGGTGATGTGTAGTGCCAGCAGTAGTGTGGGTGGTCCAAACGAAACCTTTAGTTTGTGATAGCGTCCGCCCTGCTCGTTGTAGAACCCGTTGCCCAATAGCACCTGAACGGTATTCATGCCACGTTGCAGACAGGTATCCACTTTATAGGTATTGTAGAACACCGTCTTGTCGTAGTCGCTCCATGCTGGTGAAAACTCGGCATCGCCTACTGTGCGGCGGTTTATGGACAACTTGTAGCATCCCAGTCCGGCAATCTGCACGGTGGCATGGGCAACCCGTTTCTTGAGCTGGAAGTTGCGTGCGATATAGATGCTGCGGCGCGACAATGTGTCGGCAGCGTTCCATAGTGCGCGAGTTTGTTTCAATATGCCTCCCGTGTAGTGTCTGCCTTCGGGAATTTTTGCCTGCTGTCGGGTGATGGCACCAATCCATTGTGCCTCGCCGAAGCAAGTTGGCGACTGGGCAGCCACTCGAAGGGTGATGGCGAACAGTAGGAAGAGTATGTCGCGTTTAGTCATAATGCGTTGTTGATGGTGAGTTTGCCGATGGTGTCACGTTGTCCTGCCAACTGTCCGTCGATATAGACGCGCAGTCCTTTGCCTAAGTGGTAGCGAGATCCGTCGTGGTCCCAAACGATGGTGATCCAGCGACCGTGATAGGCTACGTTGTCGAGACAGAAGTAGTTCCATTTGCCTTCAGGCAACAAGGGACGCACCTCTAATGTTCCGTCGGTGCGTGGACGCAGACCGCAGATTCCTGTGATGACCAAGTCGCAGAAGGTGGAATGGTTGTAATAGCGGCTGCGCTCTTGATCGCCTTTCAGCCAGTAACCCGTAGTCTCGTCGAGATATTCGCCGATGTAAGGGCGTCCGCGCATGTGTTGACTTTCTACATATTTTTCCATTTCACGGAAGTAGAGCGAGTCGCCCACTACAGGATTGGTATAGTCGTTGATATAGTTTGCCATGGCTGTAAGCGTCTGACTGGTGGCAAAGGGCCATACGGCACCATCCCATTCACATTTGCCCACACCGTGAGTACGGAACAAAGGATGGCGGCGCTCGGCAGTAGTCAGTCCGTAGGGAGCAGAGAATCCCTTGGTGTCAGCAGCCTGCAGCCATGCCACACCATAGCGATTGTCATCTTTCGCCATGTGGGTGTACCAAGGCAGGAAGCCGATAGCCTCCCGAACACATGCCGAAGAATCGACGCGGTGGGTTTCAAAAAACTGTTGGTCGGTGTTCCACAGCAGGGTGTGTGCCGCCTCTTGTAGAGAATCGGCTTTGGCATAATACCGCTCGGCTTTGGCTGGGTCACCGCTGAGTGCTGCAATATTGCCGATAGCTTGGGCATTGCCAAACATATAGGCATTGATGCTGGGACGCAGATATTTCTTCCTACGTCCGCCGCTGATGGTCTCTTCCATGGCATCCTGCACGTCAGCCTGCCAGTAGAGTTGCTGTCCTTTGACCTTTCGGGTGTGGGTAGATTCCCAATGGTTGTATTCCCATTCGAGTGAAGGCAACATGTTGCATATCCAGTCTTTGCGTCCATCTACGGCATAGCGTTGCCACAGGGCATATGGCATCCACGAAGAATAGTTGGCAATCTTCTTCATCGGTTCGCCATTGTTGCCTTTGTACCAGGTGTTCATGATTTGGTCGAGGTAGTCGGTTTGGCGCAACCAACGACTCTCCATGATATGATGACCTACGCCAGAGGCAATCAGATTATACTGATCGGCATAGGAGCGAGGCACAAGAAACTCGGTCATGGCATAGCCCACGGGAGTGAGTCGGATGTGCTTGCGGAGTGTCCACCAACGGTAATACCACATCTCTTCGAATTGTTTCTGCGGACAGTCGAACAGCGGTACGTTATTGGTCATCCACTGCCAAGCCTTGCTGTTGGGTATTGCCTGAATGATATTTTCATCCTCCATGCTGTTGAAATCATCCACATAGTGCTTGTAGTCGGCATAGCGTAATGCCACGGCATGGGCATCAGCATCGTCGGATGAAGTCTGGAAATGGCTGATGCGATAGGTGGCAAGCGGTTCATCGTCGCCTGCATGATCGAGTGTGCCATACCAGTCGGCATCGGTGTCGATATCAGGGAAGGTGCGGCGTGCACCGGTGCGGAAGAGAATACGCTCGATATGTGCTACGGGTGAAAAGAACATGCGCTGTCCTGCCTTCTTGCCGTTGACATAAACCTGTATCATCCGGTTGTCGGTAGAGAGTACGGCTTCGATATGATAGGTCTTGCCAGCTTCGTATTTTCCCAAATTGCCGTAGCGTGCCCCACCTTTACACCGCATCTCTCCTTGTGGTGTCAGTTCGATACGCGAGCAGGCGGTACCCTGTTCGTCGAGAAATTCTATCTGTAGGAGACCATGGTCGTTTTGCAGTGCTTCGATGTCGAAAGCCACACGCAGACTTTTCGATGCAGGAATCTTACGTTCGATGCAGGCATAGTCGAAGGGATTGCAGTCTGTCATGGTGAGCCATCCGTTGACCAACGAAACCTCGGCACGCTTAGGCGAATAGATGTTCCACTGGCGGAGTTGGGCGAGTTGTCCCACGTTGAATTCCCCATCGTGGGCATGCGTTGATGCTTTAGTCTGTACAGGCACGGGGATGTGGCTCACCCAGATATCCTCCTTATTCATAGAGTAGGTCAGCCAGAGGTCACCATCTTTGGGCACTCCGTTGCCTTCGAGAATTCCTCTGACATACTGTGGACCATAGCTCTTATAGTTGCCACCGTAGCGCATGGGCGGCACTTCGCCCACCACGAGATTGAGCGTAGTATATTCCAGTCCGTCGTTGGAGAGAGAAATGCCCAACGGCCAACGGTATTCCGATGGGTTGTAGATGGTGGCATAGGACCCGTCGGAAAGGCGTTGCCCCCATATCTTAGCATTGCTGTTGACAAAACCGCGAGCACGTGCCACAGGTTGTGACCACGTCAGACCGCCATCGTCGCTGATACTGGTCAGCGCATGTTTCCATAACGCCGCTAAGCGTCCGTCGGGCAAAGTGTAGTCGCAGTATGCCTTGTAACCTTTGTTGAGGGGGATGAGCGGATCGTTGCGGTCAGCCTCTTCCACCCATTGCATGCGGTATCGTGGATTGTCGAGAATCTCTCGGCACACCTTACGTAAGTTTTTGTCGGCTTGGGTGTAATAAGGAAACGGCAGGGCACCTTTCTTGTTTTCCAATGGTTTGCAACCATGGTTGAGATAGATGAAACAGATGGGGCCCAACGAACCATCGGCTTTGACTTCGCGAATGACACGGCCGATGCCGTTGCCATCGTTAGGATCGTCTTTGCGGTCGAAAGCCACACCGTAGTTGCCTAAGGCATAGAGGCGACGGTCTTTGCTGACATACCAACCTACACGTTGATGCATGATGGCTACCAGATTGTGGGCACGTTCAGAGCGTCCTGGTTTCTGGAATCCTTCGGGAACCTGTATTTCAGGAAAGAGAATCTCAGGTTCGCTCCATGTATAACCATCGGCAGACGTCTGATACATGGTGCGTGAAGGTGGTATGTGTTCGTCGCTCGGATCGCAAAGGAAGTTGAGATGGAACCGATTGTTCCAATATGCCAACATGGGTTGGTGGTTGTAGGTCCAACCATCGTTGTTGGCTTTAGCAGGATATTCGCGGTTGGCTTGCATCACTTGGATGTTGTGTACACCAACCACGGGCGACAAACCGCCATCGTGGTGGTAGGGGGTGCTCAGGGTGCTGCCGGTGTAGTGGATGGCATCTGAAGCGTTGAGCAAGTTGCGCACAATGGTTTCTGAAGCACGGAAAATGGTGCCGTGCTTATGGAGAACAGGCACGCTGACCTTGTTGGAAACATCTTCAAAGGTTTTGAAATCGGTGGTGAAATGTGCACCGAAATCCTTCAACCGATAGCGATCATAGTAGATCAGCCATCCACCATCGACCTTAGCGGTGGTAGGACCTTCCATCAGTTTGCCGGTAAAAGGTTCGGATGCTTTCGACCATGGACCGTAAGGTGACTTGGCATAGGCCACCTTGATATCGCGTTCAGGACGAGTATTGTCTTTGAGCACCATCACATAATCGCGTTTGCCCCGTTTGACGAGGGTGGCATCAATACAACTGAAGCCTGGGTCTATCATCAAGCGAGTAGGGGTGAAGGTGCGGAAATCCTTGGTGGTGGTATAGTACAGACGATGGTTGTTGTTCTCATCCTCTATTCCTCGTGGAAATTTGCCCGGCACACACGATGCCCATACGATAACAGCCTGTTGGCGGTCGTCGTCCCAGAAGAGTTCGGGAGCCCATACGTTGACGGTGGTGGTGTCGGTCATGACCTCGATGAAACGTTGCTTGCTCCAGTGCTTTAAGTCTTTCGAACAAGCATAGCCGAAGCCTCTGTCGCCCTTCCAACTTGATGTCCATACGAGATGGAACATGCCATCAGGAGTGCGGATGATTGATGGATCGCGCATGACACGTTGTTTACCTACCTCAGGTTTAAGCCAGATGCCAGGGATAGAGTCCCAATGCCATCCATCGCGACTGTAGATGAAACGCAGTCCGTCGGTGGCTGGTTCGTGGAAAGAGGTGGATACATAGAGGTCGTGTTGTGCCTCTACTGCCATGGTAGAGAGGAAGCACAAGGAGATTAGAGCGAGTAGTGTTCGTTTCATGAGTTTGTTTATTCTTTATTCAAGTTTCGCAAATGAGGGAATTGATTGAAGTTAAAGGAGTTATCACTCCCTACGGTCGTTCGGGAAGTTAAGAGACAATAGCCTTTTGCCGTAAGACGTAGGACATTTGTCCCTTAACTTCTCTCTAACTTCTTTAACTTCCCCACATGCGAAAGTTCAGTACTTTATAATATAGACGCATCAAGTGGCATTTTGTAATGCCAAAGGTCAGAGAATCACAGTTTCGCTCATGAGTCGTTCCCATTCATCCTGGGTGATGTGCTTGCCTCGTAGCGTCCTGACAGCAGACCACCCGGCATAGCGGCTGTCGTTGGTACGCAACCAATGGAACTCGTCGGCTTGACAATGGTTGTGGATCATCTGTTCAAGGTGGTGACGATAGGCAGGATTGACTACCGAGAGGTAACATTTGCCGTTCGACAGCCGGATGGCAAGCAAGAGATATTGTTGCTTGTCGGTAGTGGGAACAGTGGCAAGCATGGCATTGCGAGAGGTGATGGTGATGTTCCATCCATCGGCATTGAGCCGTTGCATCCATTGGCGGAATACCTTCCCGTGGGCAGAAGTATCGCGAGTTTGGGTGTAGGCAATATAGAAGTGGATCATCTCGTGGAGCAAAACAGACTGTCTGTCGTGGTCGCTCGTATTGTAGAACTCGCTCACCTTGATGGTATAGCCTGTGGTTTTCCACCGGCCAGGCAACAAGCCAAGCCGCACCTTGTGGCAGCTGAACTGTCCCAAGGTGCGCTTGGCATGATTGACCACAAAATGGGGTTCCGGCAGGATATTGCCGAAATACTGGGCGTTGAAAGTGGTAAACCACTCGCGAAGCGTTTGCGCAGTCATGCTACCCCGTGTTTGTTATAGTTAATGAACTATCGCTTGTGAGGGAGTTAAGGGAAGTTAGGGAAGTTAGAGAGAAGTTAAGGGACAAATGTCCTACGTCTTACGGCAAAAGGCTATTGTCTCTTAACTTCCCGAACGACCGTAGGGAGTGATAACTCCTTTTACTTCAATCAATTCCCTCAGTTGCGAAACTTGAATAGTTATTTATCATACTGATATGGAACAATCTGCAACTTAGCGATAGTTGCCCAATGCCTCGATACTCTGTGGCAACCATACTTCCATGTCGTTTGCACCACGGTGGTTCCATGCGTAATAGGGTATGAGTGTGAGGCGCGTGTCGGAGACTTTCACCCTGCCGTCGGCATCGGTATCAACGGACTGACCATCTACTTCGATGGCTTTCACACCAAATGAAACCTGATGTTGACCGTTGATAGTGCGGTCCACTACGTTGAACTGTGGATTGGTGGGCATGAGGAAACGGAAGATGCTGTGGGAGGTGTTGTCGGCAGCTTCGGCACAATAGACCAAAGGACCGCGTTCTACAGCCACTCGGCCACGGTCGTCGGTCACCTGTGGATTGGCAACTACGGTACGTACCGGCATATCGAGATGGAGCGAAACAACATCGCCTTTCTTCCAAACGCGGTTAATGATGAGATATCCTTTGTCGGTCTTCACACCATCGATAGGCTTTCCGTTGACGGTAATCTGATAGTTGCGTGTCTGACAATCGGTATAACGGTAGAGGTCGCTGGGTACTGGTGTGTTGACAGCCCAACCAGGAATACGGATAGCCATGGCAAATGCTTTGGCTTGATTCTTCTGAATGCGAAGGTTGATGTCGCCATTCCATGGATAGTCGGTCTGTTGTTCCAATACGACAGTTTTACCTCCTATTTCTACATGCGCCGTATTGCCGGTGAAGAGATTGACATAGAGTGTGCGGTCTTTGACAGCATAGACATAACCTGGGAATGACGGGATGAAACGGCATATATTGCTCGGACAGCAGGCACATCCAAACCATGGTTGGCGCTCGGTGGTGCCATCGCTCGACAGGGGATTGGGATAGAAGAAGCGACCGCCATCAACCGACATGCCGCTGATGACACCATTATAGAGTGTGCGCTCCATGCAGTCGATATATTTGGCATCGCCCTGCATGAGGAACATGCGATGGAAGAGATAAACCATGGAGATGGCGGCACATGTCTCATTATAGGCAGTAAGGTTGGGTAACTCATAGTCGGCACCAAAGGCTTCGCCTTCATGGCGTGCGCCAACACCTCCGGTGATATAGTATTTGCGGCTGACGATATTATTGTAGATGGCGTTGAGGGCATTGATATAGGCGGTGTCGCCCGTAAGGGCTGCCACGTCAGCCATTCCTGCATACATATATCCGGCACGGACAGCATGTCCCCATGCTTCGGTCTGCTCGATGACAGGTTTGTGGCTTTGGGAATAGATGGTGTGGGTGGAAGTCTTTCCACGATAGTTGAGCAGGAATTTAGCCTCGTCGAGATAGCGTTTGTCGCCGGTGAGCAGGTAGAGCCGAGTCAATGCCATCTCGGCAATCTGATGACCTGGAGTGACACAGACTTGGCCAGGACGTGGTCCAACTTCGCGGATGACGCAGTCAGCATAGCGGCGAGCTATGTTGAGAAACTTATTGCTACCTGTGGCTTGATAGTGTGCGCAGGCGGCATCGACCATGTGACCTAAGTTGTAGAGTTCATGACTGAGCCCTTCTTCCTCGACCCATCGTTTCGCTCCAGACCATTGGTGTGGATGCGCAGGATTGATGGTGCGTGCGGTGTAGAGGTAACCGTCGGGTTCTTGTGCGGCAGCTACAATATCGAGGATGCTGTCGATATATTGTTTGAGGCGGTTGTCGGGATAGGTTTGGAGTATATAGCTTGCTCCTTCGATGGTTTTATAGACATCGGTATCGTCGAAGGGTAATCCCATAAGCTTGCTGACGTCCCATTTGGGAGTTTGCAGACCTTTGTGACCAGGGTGTTGCAACGTATAGGCAGCCATTTTGAAGTTGTCGTAGCGATGGGTTGTTTCGCATTTTTCGAAGGCCAAAGGGATGGTTACTTCGCGTGCCGCTTTGATGCGTTGGCCCCAAAAAGTCTGTGCATTAACCTTCACCGCGGTAAAGGGCACTTGGGTGATGGGGTAGCCATTGGTTTTTGGTGTGGTGATGTTTTTGGCTTGTGTGCTGACAATAGCAATTGTAGCCATTGTTAAGAGTAGTATTTGTTTCATTGTAAAAAGTTTAGGATTACATCTTGCAAAGATACGATTAAGCGAGCGAAAAGCAAAGAAAATCTCATTTTTTCTTTGCTTTGCTGCTTATGAGAACCTTCGGTGCTTGTATTCCAAAGTTCTTTTCCTTCACACTTCTTCGCTCAAAAGCGATGCTGACATTATTTGTCTTGAAGGATGTTGTACAGGTCGGTCATGATGATTTGCAGGTGTTCCCGAATTTGTTTGTCATCCAGTTTATCGATGTTTTCGGGTGTCAGGGCGGTTAGCTGATCAAGAGAATTCATCTGCATCATGGTGGCAATTGGCAACATTTTATGAACCACCTGCTTGATTTGTGTGATGGACGATTTGATATTAGGAGTATCAGCGGCATTGGTAGTAGGATTGTTTGCCTCGTCCAATATGTTTTGCAGGCGTTGCAGGTGTTCGTTGAGTGCAAGTTTTACATTCTTGATGATTTCCAGCGCAGCCTCTTCATCATCATCTGCAAAGGCTGTGAGTTGTCGGAATTGTTCGGGAATGGCTGTGTTAGTTTTTTTGTCAGACGTTTTTTCTGCTGTATTGCCGTTGATGCCGATTACCGCTTGGAGTGCTTCGGTATGGAATGGTTTGAAGAGGCAGTCGTCAAATCCAGCTGTTTTCAACTCGTTGGTAATACTGCCGTCATGGGCAGTCATGGCAATTACTTTCATATTGCTATGGTTCAGATGTCTGATGATCTCCATACCGTTCATCTCTGGCATTTCAATATCCATGAGCATGATGGCTGGTTGTTCGTTGTGTAAGGCAGTAAGTGCTTCGGTTACGTGGTTGCAGACGATGACCTTCCACGACTCATCCAATACTCTGTTTAGCATCTCTTGTAGGAGTTGCAGTTGCAATTTATCGTCATCAAGGATGAGTATTTTGTGGTTGTTGTATTGGGCTTTTGAAGAAACTCTGTTGGGACTATTGCTTGCATCTTTTTGAATCGTGTTGTCAACGGATTCGTCATTTTTTTCTTCTATGGGGATTGATACTGTAAATACAGAGCCTTTGCCTTCTTCAGACTTAACGACTATTTTTCCACCCAGGAGAGTGACCAGTTCGTGGGTAATGGACAGTCCGAGTCCAGCACCGGCAATACTTTGTGCATTCTTAAGTCGTGTAAAGGCTTGGAAGATATTTTTTATTTCTTGTGGTGGAATACCTTTGCCCGTATCTTCAACAGTAATGGTGAGATTATATTTTGTATTCGAGTGGTTGGAAACTCTCGTAACGGTTGCTGTGACGCAAACTTGACCTTGATCTGTGTATTTGATGGCATTGCTGACCAGATTGTCTAAGATCTGACGAATGCGGAAGGCGTCAGCGTGGTAATATGCATCTTTTGGATGGGTGTTGTCTTTTATTTCATACGACAGACTCAATCCCTTCTCTTCCGCTTTCAATTGCATTCCTTTCACGCTTTGCTGAAACAGTTGAGATGGAGAGAAATTGACCGGATGAATCTTCATGAGTCCGTTTTCCAACTGATGATAATCGAGCAAGGAGGCTACGAGATGTGAGAGATGGGTGGCAGAACCCTTGATATTGTTCAGACACTCCTTGCCACGAGGATGGTTGACATAGGCTTCCATCAGATCGATGAAACCGGAGATAGAGGCTGCGGGAGCTTTGATGTCATGGGTGATGGTGAGCAGAAGACGCTCACGTTGTTGCATGATGCGGCGTATTTCCTCATTGGCATTCTCCAGATTTTCCCTGTATGTACGTTCTTTCTTCGTATCTCGCCAGATGTACCAAACCAAGATGACGGCAATCAGGATAGTGACCAAAGCCAGTAATCCTATCTGCCATAATAGTTGTTGACGAGTGGTAATGGCTTTGTTGATAGCGTGTTGCATGGTTTTATGCTCACGCTGATGGATTTCGTTGAGTTGTTTGGAAGAACGGAGCGCGAGTTTTGTGTTGAGCATCTGCAAATCCGCCATTTCTTTATTGACGGTTTTGTGGTGGTGGGCAGAGGTCACTTTCTCTTTATTGTCGATTTGTTCAAGGATGTCAGCCACATTTCCTGCCACGTTTACTGGAGTTGTGACCGAGTCTAAGGTGGCATGTACGCTATCAGTCTTCACGCTGATGGTTTCCGCATGTTCTTTCTTGAACGCATCGGAAAGACGGTTGAAGAATCCCTTGCGTGTCTTGACAACCTCTACCGTGGTGTTTTTGGCTTGTTGGGTTTGGCGCATCTTTGGATGTACTACGATAGAGTCCTCACCATTGTTGAGGCTTCTCACTTTATCGCGCAGATAGTTTGTTCCACCATTCCCATTCATAGCATCAGAGAGTTGTTGCAGATTGCGTTGTTCCTCTTTGAGCAAGGCAGATATAGTGCTGTCGGCAGCATCTCTTTTCTGCATATATTCGCGCGAAGCTTGATTGATGGCGACAACCGACTTGGTATTGCTATAAATCAAACTGATGGCCAAAATCAGTACGATGGCAACCACACCATAGCCAACGGCGACTTTGAAAGGGATGTCGTTATGAAACATAATTCGGATGTTACTTGTTTTCGGATGCTAAGATAATACAAATAAGTGATTCGGCAAAATTTTACCAGTATAATTGAGAGGAAATACCTGTGAATATCTGCTACTCCCTATGTACGTCCCATACGCCTTCCATGATTGTCTGAAAGAAATGGGACTTACTTGGGACTTACTTGGAACTTGTTCGGGATGCATTCGGGATGCGTTCGGGATTGGCTCGCTTGTTTTTTACATACACAAAAGTGTAATTCTTAGGCCACACTCTTCAGAAATACACTTTTGTGTCAAAACCATTTTCTATTCATATTATACTTTTGCAGCAGAAAAATAAAAGAATCAAGCAAAACAGTAGCAATATGAAGGAAAAAGTAATTTTTACCATAGCCTTGTGCCTCTCGGTTCTGACTCCGATGATGGCGCAGAATATCACCGGCAAGGTGATGAATACCAAGGGCGAGCCTTTGGCGTTTGCCAATGTAGTATTATTGAATAGAACAGACTCGGCTTTCGTCA